>Ga0325410_1000412_pt1 | contig 44025 bp, 20 predicted proteins | sample PopdelMetagenome_16_FD_206182 | JGI IMG/M metagenome (GOLD analysis project Ga0325410, IMG submission 206182) | Populus deltoides microbial communities from Bellville, Georgia, United States - Xylem-PdIQD-R3 | ecosystem: Host-associated > Plants > Phyllosphere > Stem > Wood/Secondary xylem...
ACACTTTCATCTTTCAAAGAAAATTTTGTTTGCCTTGGTTTATTGAATGATTTCGTCGTTTTTAAATGCGAATTAGTCATTAAAAATTTGTGAGTTATTTTTATCTTTTCAATTTTTTTTAACAACACAAATACTTATTTACCTCCACATTAAAAAAAAATTGAACTATTGGCTAAGAATATTTATATTTTTATACTTTTTACAAAATTATGCATTGATTTTTATGCCCTTGGAATTGGGGAAAAAAAAGGTAAGAGTTCATTTGCGACTTTTCTTTTCGCATGAGTTTTTTTGTTAATATAAAAAACATAAAGGGTATTTCGAACGTTTTACTCTTAATAATTAATTTTTTAATAAAAAATTGTAGGGATATGTACTTTGTGTTTTTTAGACGGTGCGTATGACACCTCCCAATGATCGTTTTGCCATCTCATTAGGTGTCGCCTCTCCCTCTTCCTTCTGATATAACGCGTGATGACTAGTTTGTAGCCGACGATCGTTTTTTTTTTGCTCCCTCTTCCTCCTGATACCTCTGTGTTTTATACTCTCTAATGTGTATGAAATTTAACCGAGAGGACTTGAAAAAAAAATCTTTTCAGATTAATCAAACTATAGATTTTTGCCTAAATTAAAAAAAAAAGTTATGGATTAGCTCTTTGAAAATGTTAATCCATATTCGATGTACATGTACATACACTTGCATTCATGTTTAAATTTCAAGCATGCATACAAAGTTTGAAATATAGGTCCTCGATAAGCCCAAGTCCATAAAGTGTACAACACCTAACTCCAACAAAGAAATATGGAAGATGAACAACGCACTCTTCATGATACTCACTTCTAAAAGAAGTTGGATTCCCTGAAGGTTAACATGGCCCGCATCATTAGCTTGCTTAAACAAACTTTCAATAACATCTCTGGTGAAGGCCCGTCTAATAAGCCTATGACTTTTGTTCAGACTCAGGCAACAATTCAGCCTAAAAAAGATGGGAGGACATTACTCAAGACCCCTAGTGTAACATAGCCTTTGTGTAATCAACAATACTTACATAAGTCTTAGTAGTTGGGGATGCATTCACTAATGAATTCCACAAGACAAAATGCTTTAAGGGCATTGGTAATGATAAAATAACAATGTTAGAAGCCAGGTAAGGGTTATCAAAGGAGTGTACTTGTATAATTTTGTTCAAGCTGTCGAGATATGTCTAGCCTCGAATAAGGTTGTACCAAAGAAGCTCCATGTACCTGAGTTCATAAAGTGCATCGAAACTCAATGTCTTGTCACTCACCTCAAGTTTTATTGCAACAAGATGGAAGCTACACAGCCAATGAACCAACATTATCTCTGGTTGCTTAACCCAAGCAAGATAAAAAATACATATCATGTTTCATTTGTTTCAACTGACACTCTAAAGCTTCATCCTGAAATATCATTTGATTTCCTTCTTGACCATACAGAGATCGTGGCATCAACAAATCAATGAGTTTTACTCTACCACGCATATAATGGACCATGTTATTATATGTGCAACCCTACTACCAAACAATGACAAAAGATCCTGAATCCAAAGGCATAATATGATATTATAAAATTTGGCATAATGGTTGAAAGATCAAAACCTTTACACTTCAAGATTGTGAGATTCTCAAAGCCCAAGTGTCGCTCGCATGATAAAGAATTTTATATGTACCACTATATTAGAGTCGAGTTGTTTGAATCAACGATTTGAAAATGAAAGCTATTGGATGAAGTAAAGTTGCCACAAGAGGAGTCCCTTTGTCATCTAACAAATGTATCCGTGAATGGTTCACTTCATTGGCTTACTTGGAAAAGAAACATATTTGTATTTTATATGAAAAATGAGAGTTATTGCATATTTCCATTTCCTCTACTAGTATATGAAGGCAATGATAGCAAATATATCGGGTTTGTTGAATACAAAGGAAAACTTTCCATGACTTGCATTGATAGAGAGGGCGATTTCATGGAGGTATGGATCATGGAGAGTTGCAACAAAAAACAATAGAATAAAAGACATTCAATAAACATATGGGTTTTAACAAGAAAAGAACCCTATGTGAGTCCTTTGACCTTCCATAATGCTGACATTTTCTTGGATAGAAAAATATTTTTCTGACATGACATTCTTTAACCTCAAGACTAGAAGTATTGATATGATATGATTAAAAAAAGGTTTACTTCGTGGATGCTTCCCATTTCGATTCACTTTTATAACCAAGGAAAAATACAGTCACACATAAAAATTGAAGTTGCCCAGCCTTCAAGAACAATTGCCCTAAGCTACCATTCTTTAGTTGGTACACCAGAACATCCTTAACATAACAAGTGATAAAAAAAAAAAAAAACTTAACAAAACATACATATTGCTAGAGAAACTGATCCAATAAAGATGTTAAATTATCAATCAAGCTATGGAATTTTGTTATATGCACTTTTGTTTTTGGATTAAATCGTCTTTTTCATAAAATATGTCTTTTCTAACACGCGAGTTAAGGCTTGTCAATCTTAAAAGATTAAAAGTATTTTTTTTATTGCAGAAATGATTCAATGTTTGTTAAAATAACATGATAAACAATATGAGGTGACCAAAAAAAATTTGAGCTCATATACAAATTTGATCCACACATTATGTAACTAAGTTTTAATAGTATATATAATGACATGTAATGGATTCGGTAGTTATGGGCTAGTGAATCATGATTCTCTGCAAGTCCAAATCGTTATGCTGAACGAGTTCAAATTTTATCGGTTTTAACCGACCTTGCTTGAAATGAAAAAAGATCATCTTTGTTTATTCTTTTCACAATTCTTAAAATATACATCCCTTGCAATCTCATTTTAAGCCTGGTGGAATATTTTTTTCAACAAAGAAACCCTGACATTGATCATACCCTATACTGGGGGTAAACGAGGGATTTTTTGTTGAAAAGATGAAGACAATATTAGAATCAATGGTAAAAAAAAATGCTAAGAACAAAAACCTAACGATTGATAAAGGGCTAAAAGTGAAAAAACCTTAGACTAGGGGGCCATCGAAGTAAACTTTGAGGAAGGTTGTGTGAAAGCCAAAAGCAGATATTGTTTGAACTTAAAGGCAAATCAAGTTGTGATGATGAAATGCCACGATAAGATTAAAAGTAGGAAAATGCTTATCAAGTCTAGGAGTGGAAAAAAGGTTTTAATTGAGGAAAGACACAACAAATGCCAAAAGTCAATGTCGAGGGTAACACAAAAAAAATACTGAATTACAAACATGTCTTTTGGTATCTATAATAAAGCCTCTTGTGTCTTTAAATGATTAGTTTGGTTATCCTCTATTAAGAGAATTTTAATATTTTAGATAAACATGATTATATGTCATTCTTTTACAAAGATAGTGAAATAGAAAAAAAGAAAATGACGAGGCTAGGATAGTTCGGCAGACTTAATAGAAATCGGGTGTACGGACTCTCTAACATTACTACCGAGAACTTGTGGATGACTTATAGTGTTTCAACCATTGGGTGTTTGCAATCGGTCCTGAGCACTCAGTCTCTAGAGTTCACAACCTTGTTAGATCAAGGAGTGCAAGAACATACAACTCATCTCAATAAAAAATATAAACAATTCTCTACGGATTATGAAGAACTCTACCGAATAGTCATGGATATGAAATCACAAGTAGGTGGTACATGTGTGCTTTCTTATTGGCCCCATAGTCTCGGGGACTACCAACCTCCTCCTCTAACACCGCCTATATTCTAATTTCATTGTGTTTGAATGTATAAATTTTAATAAATATTTGGTTTTTACATTAATATAATTGATTTTTAAATACTTGAATTTTATATAAATTTAATTTTTTTAATTATTTTTTATTTCTATTCAATATGTTTTTTAAATATTTTTAAATTATTACTTACGGAGTTTTTGATAGAATAATTCCATCAGTATATTCCATATAATTGGAATAGAACTACAATAAACACCCCTATAACTATTATAGAGAAATGAGATCTTAGGCTATGTGGACTTTGAGCTTAAGCCACATGGGCACTCTTAGTCAAATTAATTTAACATGATATATATGGGCTTGGGTTCAATTCTAGGTTTAGGTTTGGATTTATAATAAATAATTTTTTTATCTCATTAAAATTAATTTTTTATCCCATCCATGAGTAAGATATTTAATAAGTAACCTTTTACTACCTAAATAATTTATTTTTTAATAGAAAAATCTGGTTTAAAAGAAAACAAATATAAGGTTTTATTTTATTTTATGAAAGGTAATTAAGTGCTAAAATGATAGGAATTAATTATAATAATTATTAAAATTAATTCAGTAATAATTTTGGTTCCAATAGTCATTATAAAAAATGACTTGAAGTTGGGTAGTATATTATGCACAATAAGTTATTATGTCTTCTTCTCCTCTATTTTCTAGCATTATTCTACTTTATCTGTTGTTTTATTTAAAAAAAATCTAAAGATTAGGTTTGGGTACTTCATAAAGAGATTCTAAGTCTGTTTTTCTTTATTTATGAACTTTAATCAGCAGTGTAACTACTCATAAAGTGGTTTTAAAATTCTCAGAGAGACTAATAACATGCAATTTGTTTGCACCAAGTGACACATAATATAATTTAAAGTCAAAAGATATAATTATTTGCATCTCTTTATAGAAATATAAGTACACAAGTAAATATACCAAATATTCTTATAAAACTTAGTTTTGTATGCATTTTATTTATGAAATAGATATAATTTGTTGTATGCTTATTTTGTTTTTGAGTATTTGTTATTTGATTGTTGTAATACAATGTTAAGTTTACAAAATTAATAAAATGAGAATATGAGTTTTATATTCATGCAAATTATATACATAAAACATTAATATACACTTTTATCTGACAGAAACTGTTTAAATGTATGAATGCATTTGCTAGAGGGTGTTTGAGAGTATGGTTCTTGTTGCTTTTCAAAGTATTTTTCACTCGAAAATATATTAAAATAATATTTTTATTTTTAAAAAAATTATTTTTGACATCAGCGCATCAAAATGATCTAAAAATATTAAAAAATTATTAATTTAAAACAAAAAAATTATAAAAATTATAAAATTTTTCAACCTCATTTTTAAAATACAAAAACAAAAATGGCCAAGAACATAATTATATCAACGGATCTCATCTGTGACCCAGATTAATGTCAATTACCAGCTAGATAATATTATATTATCTTAGATTTCCTTACAAAAACCCATAGCAACCCTCCTTATCTCATTATATCACTCTCTCCCCTCCCCCTCCCCCTCCCCCTCTCAAACCTTTTATACTTCTCTCTCTCTCTCTCTCTCCAAGAAAAAGAAATGGATAAAAGTCCATGCAACTCTCAGGATGTTGAAGTGAGAAAAGGGCCATGGACCTTGGAAGAAGACTTGATCTTAACCAACTACATCGCGAACCATGGTGAAGGTGTATGGAACTCGCTTGCAAAAGCTGCAGGTAATCCGTTGCACCATTTCTTCTCTGTCAGCCTTTTTTCCTTGCGAAAATGAGATCATAAGTTTATTAAGAGTAATAAAAAAAATTACACAAGATGGTCAGAAAATGGCTATCTAAAACGACAGAAAAGATTCAATTGAAAAACAAAAAAAGCACAATGATCAGGAAGAGAGAAAATTAACTGATGATGCAAGCAGAACAAAAACCAGAAAGAGATAGGGGCAGTAAGTAGGAAAGATGAAGGAGCAAAACGATGAATTTAGCAAATGTTTGTAACTGAAAAAATTGTACTATAAGGAATTACCATGATGTTGTAAGATAGGGCCAACCACAATAAACTTGTATGATCAGTACGTTGCACCAATATTTCTAATATTATCATCTATTTTTTTTTTTTTTGTTATTATATTAGTTTACGATAACATAATATATACAACATTTTAAGTTGTTTTGGTCGGCAAGCAACACAAGCCATCTTTTTGTTTGATAACCTTGTAGGTCTGAAACGTACCGGAAAGAGTTGTAGGCTCCGTTGGCTCAACTACTTGCGGCCTGACCTTCGAAGAGGGAATATTACTCCTGAAGAACAGCTCTTGATCATGGAACTGCATGCTAAGTTGGGAAACAGGTTCAAGAAATATATACATATATATGTGTGTGTGTGTGCCTTTACTTACTTTCCTTTCTCCACCATGCTCTAGCAATAAAAAAGTACTGCATTGTATGTTTGTCGATATTGGAAGACGTAGAAGAGATTCAATTCCCTGATTTCTTAGGTATACTTGTTGTTATCAAGGAAAGCACCGTTCTTAAAGTCCCTAGTTTCTTCGGACAGCCTCAATGAACATGAGGAGAAGAAATAAATGTTGCTAGGTAGGGTCTGAGCTGTTCCTAGCAAGAATTTGAATTCAACACATGGGGATTTACAACATGTGGCTAGCAAAACTTTTCAGCTTTAAAATATTCTCTAATTTTAGTTGTTATATGATAAGATGGAGCTGGGGGATCATCACTTTTTAATGAAATCTATCCTCCATCTAGCACGCATATATATATATGGAAAATCATCAAATTCATCAGCTCTTGAAGGTCAAGAAGACCAAACTATTTGAAGAGATCACGCACGATTTTTTCTTCTTTTATATATCAAATCCCTAACCCCAAAACTATAACAACAACATATATATATGTGTATATATTTCACCCAAGATAGTCACCAAAATTATTAGGGGATTGCGGCTACTTGTGTGCTGGATGCATGAAGGATGATGGATCCCCGCTCAACGGTGTAAAAGTATTACTCAAAAAATAAAAAGGTAATTATTTTTTTCTCTCTTCAACACACACAAAAAAGGAGTCTTTCAAACCGAGGGTAATCGGGTCCGAAGTCCTGAAAGGGTTCTAAAAATATATCAGAATCTAATATTAAAGCTATATTTTTTAATTATACTGGCCACTTGTGGGCAACGTGAATGAAATCCATACAGAATTGGCAGCAAAAGTTTCTAGTTTCTTATTTTCTATTTGAAGGTTTTTTTTTTCCAAGTTGTCATATGGGAATCCCTCCTTTTCCGAGAAAGAGAAGCTGTTTTGAATGGATTGACGTAGACATTAACCATATTGTTCTAACTCTTTTTTTGTGGTAAAGTGTTTTTTTTTCTTTTATTCTCTGGTTTTTTTTTACCATAAGGTGTATATGTGATTGCGAGTTTGATATATTTTCTACTCAAAATTGTTGGATATCACTACATATTTGTATATTTATTTTTTTGGTTAAATAACATTTCCTCTATGAATGATTAGAGATCTAAACACTTGTAAAAGCATAGAAACTTCAAATTAAATCTTTGGCTTTTGATGTACAAATGCCTTTTCCATTGCAATTCTGATTTGTAAAGCCTTTTTTTTCTTTCGAAAATGTAGTGCGAAGATTTCCTACCACTGTAATTCCGCACCTCAAAAGTCAGCCATCCTGTAAATCTAACACATTCAACAATTCATGGGGCTGGTAATTATTATTTACACCAACAATTCCTCTATCATTTCATATGAACTTTAGCTTAAGGGAGAGGGGACCTCACAAAGCTATCTTGGTTTAATTTTGAGATTATGCGTCTTGTCCCTGAAAGAAAACAAAATGTGTTGTCTTGTGTGGTCATGTCAATAGTCTTATAATGTCACCTGTTTTGTAGCGACTCTAGCAAGGTTTTCAATTATCGGGCAGACCTCTTACAGCGAAAAGCTCGAGTGAAATAGTCTTATTGCCATAGTCATGCATTACAGCTTAATTCCAATTGCTGATAGTACTTAAATGTCTTGCGTTTACTCTTTTGTTATGGTAAATCTAATCCTTGAATATTGAGTGTTTTCTATAAGAACTTTAACTGGTTTACATACTGGTCGAACAATTTCTGGAAACAAGTTCGTCCTCACACTTGATTTCTAGAGCTTTTTTTTTTTTTTTCAAATTCCTCCTCAAACATAATCATATGCATATCATAAAAGAACTGACCAGAAGGAAATTCTTGGCACGTCTAGGTGGTCGAAAATTGCAAAGCATCTTCCAGGGAGGACCGACAACGAGATAAAGAATTACTGGAGAACTAGAATCAAGAAGCATACTAAGCAAACTGAACCATTTGCGGCGGGGAGTTCTGAGACTAATGAACATGGGAGCAGTACTTGCCAAGTTTCCAGCGCAACAGACCAAATGGAGACCTATTGTCCACCATTCTATCAAGGAGACGCAGGGGCTTTTTCTGGTGGGAATATACCTCAAGAACTGAACGAAAACTATTGGAGCATGGAGGATCTCTGGTCCATGCAACTGCTTAATGGCGATTAAATATATGTAAACATCTCGGGTTCATCCTATTTTGGATCAATATTTAGGTTTGTCTATAGCTAGCCACCTCTCCGTAGTATTCTCTATACGCTAAAACTCATTATGCATTTACGCACGGTTTGTAATATATATACATATATATAGTATGCTATAAATACTTTGCATCCGTTTATATATATTTCATGGCAAATGATCTTGACAGCTTTCGGTTACCTTGTTTTATATATATATATTGAGAGTAAAAACACTAGTGTGGTGTTGACATAAAGAAACCGTCATTTCAAATATATTTTTATGTTAATTATATGAAAGAAGATCTAACTCGATATTTTTTTTTTAAAGAAAGGGGAGAGATTAATATTTTTAAAGAAAGGAGAGATATTTTTTATGTTAATATTTTTTTAAAATGTAAAAGTGAATGTTAAGAACGCATAGAGTTTTTTGGCAATATCATTAAATATGGCTAAGTGGGTTGATTTTATAGATCTAAAGGTAACCTGAATGACCGGTAAAAACATGATTTAATTTTTAAAAAAAATTCAAGATGATAATTTTTTTTAAAACAATATCGAGACAATGACAAATTGGATCAACTCTGGTTCCCCTACAACCTAGGTTATGGACTCTATTAGGTTTAATAATCTGTTTTATAAAAAAAATTATTTAATTATAAAATAAAAATAAATGCTTGAAAAATTGATCAACCCTAAAATAGACTTTTATTTGAAACTGTGATAACTCTATAAAATAAAAACAAAAATAAATCATGCAGTCCATTTCCTAACCAATCTAATATTGAAGGATAAAATAAAAAAAATAATTAAAAAAATAAAGGACCAAAAACAAAAATAAAATTTAATTGGTGGGTAACCCGTCAAACCTATGAATCAGGTAACGTAGGCTAGCACACCAAACACGTGAATTGAGTTATGGACTTCACTGAGATTATAACTTTTTTTAAAACTATTTCTTATTTAACTATATGATAACAAAAATAGACAGTCATAAAATCAAACACCAACCTTATAGAAAGTGAAATGAAACCAATTATAAAACTAAATTTTTAATTAACCATATCTATAAATGAAATAAAAAAAGTTAAACAAGTTAGACATGCGAACCATACATGTCAACCAGCCAAATCTATGAAGAGATCCATGGACTTTATAAAGTTTAATAACATGGAACTATATTAGAAAAAATAGATGATATATAACAAAGTCAAGTTCAATTAAGAAGAAAAAGGAAAAAAAAAAAAAAAACACCCTATCAAACCCATATAAACCGAAGCAACTTGGATTACTCTGATAAACCTGCAAACTATTTTGACTCTATAAAAAAACAAAAATAAATAAATACGAAACTCAATTCTCAATGACTTCAATATTGAAAAATGAAATAGAAAAATATAAATTTAAAAAAAATAACAACCAAAATTCAAAAAAAAAAAAGAAAAACATTAATACACTATTATAATACTAAGTACAATGAGTGTGAGCTAGCGATTAGTAGTTTCTTTCACACCCTTTAGCTTTTCTGTTAATGTTAATATTAATGTACTTTGATCACTTATATGATAACCTTAAAAACATGGTTTAGATAGGGCAAATCTTTAAGGTTTCGCTACATTTCAAGGGCTTTACCAGTAGCTTAATTAACATTGAAACGGACAAGTGTTCTGGGGAGTATTAGATTGATACACAATTCAGAATTGGCTAGAGTCCAACATCTTGGCAAACCAATAACATGGGATAATAAATACATGAAGACAAAACGGGTCCATTCATAGGACATAAAGAAATTCAATAAGTACTGATTGCTAGTGAAAGAAAGAAATCAAGAATTAAAAAAAAAAAAGTCCCTCAATGAATTATTATCCATCTATGTACTTAATATCCTGTCTAATAAACTCAATTATAAGTCTCGACCCATGATTCCATGTTTATTATAAATCTAAACCTGGTGGCCTGCATGGTCGATGAAATGGGTATATGCATTTCCTCTAGAAAATTGACTCGCCACAATCTACACACGAACTATTTTTAGAAAATGTTAGCTTTGCTTTTGATTAATACTTGTCCATGTTGATGAATTCCTATAAAAAATTGACGAGCGACATTGGCCTAACTCTTGCAATTGAAGCAAGGAAATCTTCACATGCTCTTTATAAATTCCCTGCCCACTTGGCCAACTTGTTACTGCCAAGCCACTTTCTGACTTTTGTCTTCATTTTTTCATCGAAGTTTTGGTTTTTAATTCCACTACTAACAGTTATGATGATCGACTAATAAATTTTTGACAACCTAACCGAGCTCTACCTGAGCTAGCGTTCCATATATGACTCTTATTCGATCATAGGAACACGTGCGGGCATGCAAATTGAGTATATGTATTAGCTTGATGGATTTGTTTTCTTTTGTTTTTCTTGGTTCATTTTTGTTCTTTGATTATGTTGCTGGTTGTTTTCTTAGTTATATTTGCTCGAACTTGAACTCTTGTTCATTAGCTTTAGTAACCCTAAACTCCACGACGAAGCAAAGTCGGCATGTGCTTCTCTAGAAAAGATTGGAGTTATTTAAAAGACGAACGAACAGAAGTCAGGCCAAGTGATAACTACAGGACTAGTTTTTCAAGAGTTTGCATTTACAGTTTACCAACCTTTAACTTTAGCAACAAACTCTTTTCTAAATTAAGAGTTTTGGATATAATGCCAAGCCCCATTTCCTCTGTTTTTGCACTGGCTTATATAGGAAAGATGGTGAAGGACGTCAAATAATGGATTGAGCTTTCATTGTTGCCTTCTATCACACGAGGAAGACCTAACTTTGAGCCCCACTTTCTTTTTTCTCACATGTTTAATGTGCACAAACCTTTCATGTGAAAGACAAGGAAAACTCACATGATGGGTCGGCCATGAATACACACCAAAATGTCATCATGATCGCCTGAGTAATGTGCTCAAGCTCGGACTTCCTATCAAGCTAGTTTTTTTCTTCTTCTTTTTTCAGTGGGCACACCTTGATTTCTCCTTCCAATTTCGATTTGTTTTAAATTGTCCACGAGTTAAGGATTTTTTGTGTCATATATATGCATGTGATATCAAGTTGATCAGCAAATAAATCATGTTACTAGATTAAGCATCCGATCGAGTACATATTAAAAGTATAAAACGTAAATATTTAACCTTTTAAGATATTATTTATTGATTCAACACTCTTAAAATTCTGAGTATATTAATCATTATATTTATAGTAAAATTAACACCTTTAATTATCACAATCTAATGAAAAATTTAATTAATTATATAAATAAAAATTCTAAACGCAAGCCTTTTTTAATACAGGAAACCTTTTTCTATGTTAACAATCATTTCCTTCAACTAATATTCTTAAACACCCAATTTATCAACATAAGGGACTTTCCTTTTAAAAAAGGCATTTCCTAAGCACAAAAACTAAGTAATCTTTTTAGTTTCATAAACGATTAAACAATCCTTTCCTTCAGCTAATGTTCTTAAACACTCGGTTTAGTAATAATGAGAGATTTTTCTTTTAAAAAAGGTCCATCTTGAATACAAACACCAAGTAATCTTCTTAGTTTCACAGACGACTCCAACTTAAGGTGTCTTCTTCTATATTTTCTTTGTGAATGATATATAAATCTTTAATATATTGCACTATATGTAACTTGAGAATATATTTGTAAATTGATCTTAATCCAATGATTTATAGATTACTAGAACTAGATTTTCTATAGCATGTTTTACTCTACGAGGGATGCCTTGTTTTTTTTTTTTTGGCAAACGCCAAAGTATTAGGAAACACTTTCCTTAACTTTTTTTTCATGCATGGAATAAAGGTTATTAAGTATAATTTCCTTTATTTTCCTGATAATACATCTTCTAGTTGGCTAAAGTACCTATAGTTTGTATTGCTCACTACATTAAGCTTTATTACTCCAACTATGATTTTTTAGGTAGATCAATGTCTATTTTTGCCTGCAAACAAAAAATAAACTAATTTGGCTTTCCTTTTACATTGTCGATCCCAAGTTTGTCCATCTTTATTTTTCCCTAAAAAACTCCCACACTAACTAATCTAAGATCTTTGATGTCCATTTGCTAAGGTCAAATCCAAGAAGAAAAGATGCTTAAGTAGTATATATAAAGAATGGAAGCCTATAATTACAAAGTACTTTTCTTGAATAACAACCATGAACCAAACATTCAATAACATACACATATGGTTAAGGGTTCTATCTCCTTAATCAACATGGAAGATTGTTGAGTTGTCTTGCTTTTCTCCTTTTCTTCATAAACATTTATAGATTGTTGAGGTTGTCATGCTCTTCTTTTATTCAAAGCTTAGAAACTAATTGTTGAAAAACTAAATCACAAATATTTAACCTTTTAATATTTTATTGATAGATTCAACACTTTTAAATTTTAAATACATGAATCCTTATAGAAAGATTACAATCTCTAACTATCATAATCTAAAGATTCTAATTTTACATAAATCCTTTTTATCTAAAAAAACTTTTCCCTGTCGTAACAAAAATGAATTTAAATTGAATTTCAAAGGTTATATCCACTTGATGAAACTATACGATTGCATTTGGATATCAATCATTGAGTGCTTATCTTCTTTCTTCTTCTTCTTTTTCAACTGACCTCGAATTATACAACAAGGAGCAATGATTGTCCAAATTTCCAAACTTTACCTAAGCCCAATATCATTTCTAGAGTTTCAACCTCAACTTGCTAGTAGAAAAACCAAATCTTAATCATTCAAGCATCCCCTTGAAGGCCATATGTTTATCATATTTAGTTCATTTAAGGAACTATTATTAATTTATCATTATTGATATCGACATCAATATCATGTTAACATGCCGATATATACGATGACGACCACTTAATTAGAACATATGGGATAAAGAGTACAAGATGAAAGTGAAGTTTTTTGAGTCGACAGAAAGATGTGATGATTCCATCTTTACATGTGTATTGCACGTTACTTTTTCTAGTGCACGTGCAATTATGTGCAAGCTTGTAAATGAACCTATTCCGTGCTTTTAATTGGCTTATGGGTAGGTTTTAAAAGTTAATTTTTCTACTTTTTAACCTAGTGGTAAGCTTCAGGATAGTTAAAATAATAAAGAGAAGAAGAACATTATGAAATCCTCAACTGTACAGGGCCGACTGCTATTGTATTTATAGTGTAGGGTTACAATTGATACGAATAAGTGTATGTATAGTAATACAATCCTATATATACAATGAATAAATCATTTACAATAAATCAGGAATTGTCTTCCTTGTTTATATCCTGAACACAATCAGTTTCCTTGGCATTCCCTCTAAAGTTCATGGGAATAGGAAGAACATGAAACATGTTCTTGAGCATTAGAAACCGATAAGTAAAGCGTGCTTATGTAAACAAATCTACACCTGATCAGTAGTGCTAAAACAACGAAACTCATGGTCTAGTTTGGCAATATTATAGAATGTACCTATATAGGGTTGAGAATAATTAGGAGGCTTAACCTATTGGTTAGTCAACCTTTTATGTGTGTGTGTGTGTGTGTAGGTCAATATATACAATAGTAAAGGTGGAGATTACAACATAAAAGTATGCCTATAATATTTTCTATATAGGTACATTCTATAATATGCCCTCTCAAGCTAAGATGAGATGAGCTATACCCTACTATGCTAAATCAAGACAGTGATAACCAAGATCAGATGAGCTATACCTTAATAAAATATATGGAGAGGAACAGAAATCCAATTTGTGAGCATGGTATGGACTCAAAAAGGGAAAACAAGGACACCCAAAAGTACGCAGAAAATTATAATCAAGAGTACGACGAAACAGACACTCAAACGAAGATTTATTTTGGAGAACAAGAGTAGGCATGCGATTAACAAGATATACTAATGATTCAAAAGCATAGTTCCAAAACCGTAATGGTGCACTACATTGGCCTAAAAAAGTGAGGCCAGTTTCGATAATATACTGATGACAACACTCAATGGTGTCATTTTGTTCATGAGTATGAGGAAAGATTAACCGATGATGAATACCAATAGTCTGAAAGAATTTATTTAACTTACGATATTCACCATCCCAATCAGTTTGAACAGATTTAATGTTAAGTGAAAATCGACGCTCAACAAGTGTTTAAAAATGATGAAAGATGGAAAACACATTAGATTTGGCAACTATCGGATAATACCATATATGTTTGGTATGCACATCGATAAATATAACAAAGTAACGGAAGCCATCAAAATAAAATATAGGGGCAGGACCCCAAACATCATTAAATATTAAATCAAGTGAAGTAGTAGTTTTGTGACCCGTAGGTCGCAACGACAGACGCAACGACTTGCCTAATGGACAAGCTTGACATTGAGCAAGAGAACATCTAAAAGTACATATGATTTTATTATCAGAAACTAAAAAATTTAAAATGCGAGGAGTTAGATGATCCAAACAGAGATGCCACAGGTCAGCAATCGCGGAGATGCAAGGAGATCAAAAAACTTGAGGAATTGACGTGGCAGAAGACTCGAAAATGATATAGAGACCATCATTACTCTGACCGGAAAGTAGAACTTCCTTGGTGATGAGATCCTTGACATAAAACATAAAAGCGTGAAATTTAAAATAAACATGATTATCACGACAGAATTTTTTAACAGATAACAACGGTTTGGTAATATAAGGCACAAGAAGAACATTAGATAATGTAAAAATACGTTTTGGGGAATGTAACATAGTATGTTCAATATGTGATATGTCCAAGTCCTTGTCGTCACCAATATGCAAATGATCATTACCAAGATAGGTTGCAGAATCGGTCAGAGTTGTAAGAGCAAGTGTGACGTGTTGATTCGCGTCGGTGTCGAGGAACCAAGTCGCAACAAAAACATTCCCAACAGCAAGGTGAGCAGAGGGCTGCTTGGTACTACCGCGAGAGGACAATGAGGAGCTGTGTGACAAATTTAAGCACAGCTGGTAACGGACATGCTGTTGACCAGACCACTGTCTAGCCCTTGTGGTGATTGTAGCAGAGATGGAGACAACAAAGAGGGATTTGTGTCTATAGAATAAAAGGAGTTCTTGTGTAAAAATTCATGGGTAAGAAGGTGGCTATGAAGATCAGCATACGACAACATTTTTGTCTTGGTTATAAGACTCATTACCAAGTCTTTGAACTTACCACGAAAACTATAAAACATATATAAATTAAAGTCTTCAACAGACATGGCTCTACCAATAGCAGCCAATTCATCAAAAAATGATTTGGCTTGATACATGTATATACTAATTGATGAGTTACCTTGCCGAAAATCTTGAAATAAACCATGGATTTGCATGATACAAGAATTAGATGAAGACATAAGAGCTTTCTCAAGAGTGCGCCAAACATATTGCGAGGTATGACAATCTACCACGAGATATAACACATCCACGGAGAGAGATGAGAGCAATGCACTCAAAATAAATTGATCATGTTGCTTCCAACGAAGAAAAGAAGAGCTGATTGTAGAGGAAAAACCAGTAGAACCGTCAGAAACATGAGTGGAGGACAAGATATTGAGCCATAAATGAAGTGAAAAACACCTTGACCACGAAGATAGGGCTTCATCTGCATTCGTCAATAGAGATAATTTGTGTTCGTAAGTTTCAACAAAACAACTTGAAGGGCGTTTGATAGAGCAACAATACCTGGAGTTTGTGTTCCCATAATGTGTAGAGGAACAGTAGAAACTTGCGAGGAGAAGTCACTAACGTGTTCTGCAAGCAAAGGTTGCTGCTATTGAGGAAGGACACCATCGACAGCAACTTGTAGATGGATGGCCGGCTGGGCTGCAGCACCAATGGTGAGGGAGAAGTCGACGACAGCAATAGTAGAATTCATTTAAGAGAGGAAGAGAGAAAGCCAGCTACAAAGGGAAGAGAGAGAGAAGAGTTTTGATCGCAAAAAGCTCTGATACCATGTTAAGAATAATTAGGAGGCTTAACCTATTGGTTAACCAACCTTTTTAATATCTATGTGTAGGGCAATATACAATAGTAATGGTGGAGATTACAACATAAGAGTATACCCATAATATTTTCTATATATGTACATTCTATAATAGGCAACTTTAGCATGAATAAAGTGATAGTTATTTTTTATATGCTTAGTGAAATCATGGAAGATAGGATTATGACTGGGGTAGCTAGCTTCAAGGTTATCACATCAAAGAAAAGGTGCACGAAAGGGAGACCTTCAACTTAAACAATGTTAACTCTAAAACAATATCAACCAAAGCTTTACATTTTGACTCAATTGAGGATCCAACTACTATTTTCTATTTGCAAGAATGCCAAGAAATAGGATTGTCACCTAATGTCACGAACCGATTTCCGAACCCATGACCGGTAATGCAAACACAACACCTCAAGGTGCCCCACCTGTATTAAATCTCAGAACTTACACATTTGATATCATAAAACTCATAAAATAACACAATATAAAATAAAATATCCAAAATTGAGGAATTCAATAAATAAATTAAAATTTGACTTTTCATAAATAATCCAAAACAAATTCAAAACATAATAAAAATCATTTTGTAGAGTATTTATGAAAAATGGGAGAAAACAGTTTTAATTGATTATGAATTAGAAAAATCAACCATGTAGAAAAAGTCATTGATCGACAATGAAAGTTAAAGAAGCTTTCAATTAGTCGACCAAGTAACCATAAGTCATGATCAATTAGAAGAAAACGATTGACCAATAAAGTTTGTACTCAAGTAGATAACCAGAAGATACAGTCTTATTTAGAATAGGAGTCCTCAATACAAAAAACTAATTAAAAGTTAGAGATTAGCCTAATTTCCATATATATATATCAATAGAAGAGGAGTTTAGCTTATATTAAGATTTAATAAATCTTTTTATTTTATACCGACATCTGTACATAATAAGAATTACCTATGTAAGCAAAGAACAAACATCATGACAATATAAAAATGGTCGTATACTATTTTAAACAATGATCAATCTCACACATTCAATTCCTGTAATTTATCTAACTTTTTTTTTCCATCGAGGGTTTTGGTGCTTTCTTTTATTGATTTTTTTATTTCATTGCACTTTAAGTTCCTATAAATTCCTTTTTCCTTAAAACTCTTACCTTTTTTCTATATGGTGGTGCTTCTTAGAACATATAGTCATTTTTTAGGGTTTCAGATCTAGAGTCTCCACTTCTTATATGAAAATGAAAGTTGTCACCTCATTATAGGTTAAATCCTAAGTAAGATTTAATTGGTAACATATACATTGGCATGCTCGGTGGAACTAGATTCATCTTTAGTTGTAGAAGCCATTAAGCCATAAAAATAAAGAGTTAAACTCATCACTACTGTATTGGATAAGTAGTCAGTATAAGTAATAGAGAGATGATAGTTTTTTTGCCGTGAAGAGCCTGATACTCTATTATTTACCCAAATTTTGGTAAATCAACCAATATCAGACATGCCTAGAAATGGTTCTTCATTGACTAATTCCCTATTACAACACATAACTACATTTGGATATACCCCTAATGTCTATCCCTTATGTTCCATCGATTCTAATAAAGTCATCACCACTAACCAAATACGGGAACTTTGATGAATCCATACCCCATACATAATTATACTCAAGTTCATTTTATGAATCAAATGGTGTTATACAATTATCACAACCAAGTGTAGGAAATTTTAGACAACCAACTATAGTTGCTTTTAAAGGAGTATCTTATTATCATTATATAAATCTTTTCAATGCTTATATGATGGTTCTTTAGATGAAGATGAAGAACACAACCAATATGAAATGCAACAAGATAATGGTGGTAAACCAAACCATACAAGCCATATCCAATTAGTTAGATACAAAATGAGCTTTATCATAATAGACATGATAATGCATGAATCTTCATATTTGAGGGCATATCTCAAGGAGTTCTAAACAATGAGCATTGTGGTAAAGGTGCTTGAAATAACTATAGCTTATACTAGATGATATTTCATTATATATTAGACATAACAATAAAGGCAATCCAACCTAAGTGTGATAGCCATTAACATGTTAGCCATTCCTCAGGCATATAAATAACTATTTGGACTCATAAAACATATTTTCCATGTCATAATCTATTACTAGGTAATTATATGCCCCATAACTATGTTATAAAAAGGAAACCTTAATGCTCTCTTACAATAATTTCTTATTATCAATTAGCAACAAAAAGAAGGAATGGACAAAGTTAAACAATCCTAATATTTAAGAGAGATATGGCTAAAAGTAGCATAAACAATAATATTTATTTATAATTATCTATACCTTGAATGAGTCAACAGATTGCACGTGGTCCATATAAGAATCAAAATTATAGATTTTAAGAAATGTTTTGGGGAGGTAAGTTTGTTTGGTTTTTCATTAACCAAATAGGTTTCCACTTAACATTGTCACCAAACTAAATCAACGGTTAGGAAGAGATGAAAACTTTTTTTCGTGAATATTTTTAATGGACAAAACTAGAGATCTAGAATAGTACAAGACCTAGGTGAGACTATAAAATGTTATACCTTATAATTTAGGATATTAAAAAATAAATGCACTATAATTATAACTAATAAGGAGTGCATAAAGTTATTGTTATACAGAATAGAGTGTAGCATAAAAAAGAGGTTTGTAAGAACTAAGAACTTAGATATCTACACCCTCACTAATGATAATGTTTGTTATGAGAGGACAATAACAAAATAAGGAGAAAAGAATCCACTAGGAGGACACTCCCTATTAGCTATTTAGATAATATCATGTGTGCACACTCATTAAGTGATTCAAAATTTGATGAGGAGTTTAAAGTGTTGTGTTTTTGAAAATGCATACACGTAGTGAAAACAGTAAATTTTATTTTTTTAGGAGTCTCAAGGATCCTGTTAGACATATTTAGAGTTGTTTAGGGTTTATTCAAAGATTATCTAAAGATCAAATATTCTTTTCGGCTTTGAATAATTTCTTTAAAGTTGGGTTATTGCAAACCACAACTTTCACATGTCTAAGCTCCAATGATAATCAATATGAACCACCAGTGAAAAATCTTCTAAACCTTTTTTGAAGAAAGGGATTGTTATACCTTTGAGTGCTGACTTTTTTTTTGTATTTAGATGTTTCTATATTGTAATGTTTTAGAAAATAGAAGGCATAACTTTCTATTTATAAGGAAACCTAAAAGCCCTATAAAAGGTAAAATATTAATCTGTCCCTTAAATAATATCACATATATTATTTTAGGATAATTTTAGAAATTTATTCAATCAAGTCCCTACTTGATTTTTTATAAGTCTGGAATTGTAACCCTCTGTATTAATTACATTCTAGTCCTTAATTTCTAAACATTATTTACAATCAAGTCATACTTGATTAATCATCTCATTTTAATTTTTGATAAATGGTTCTTATATGAGTGACCCACTAGGTTTCCTATTAAGATTACTCAAATATAAATCATAATCCAAAAAAAAATATGATTAAATAAATTAATTTATTATCAATTCAATAATTGATTAATTTATATTTAAAGATCAAGTATAATGTCTAGAAATCTGTCATGATCCCCAAAATATTAAAAAAGTCATAAGTGATTTGATTTATTCTTTTAGTGACTAGTTTCTCAGTATAATTATTATCCTTTCATCAATAATGTTTTGAATTAAACATTATAGCATGGAGTATATCTACTTTGTTAAATCATTTTTGCTCTCAACACTGCACCTATTAATTCTTTTCATAAGATTTGAAACTCTTTTCAATTTTCATTCCATCTTGGCTAAGGATTTCACAATCAATACTATTTAAGAACAGATGAAACATTTTTCCTAATTCACCCAAGCCGATGAATCTTCTCTCTTTAATATAGTTTATTTTCTAACCAACATTTACTCATTTGTTATCCTTGATTAAGACAATATGTAGTTAAGATCAAAGTATAACACTCTCTATATAAGATAACTCAGTGATCTAAAGTCTAAGGATCACTTACATAACTATTACGTGAGTCTTTTCATAGACATAAGTAATCTCTCTATATGAAATTCTCATGCGAGTTAGTTCAATCTACATATCATCTAACAAGCACCTACATATTAGTTTCAAGTATCCCTTATACCTCAACTTATAAGAGTTGTTGTTTCCTTTCATATAATAAAGAACATAATATATATTAGTCTAAACAGCTCTAATTAATGTTCAGTTTTAATATAACATTAATTATGAACATTTAGGAATAATGCTTTAATGCAATAGGAATTTCATAATTATAACAACTTTATAATTTTCTTTGCAAAACATTTTTGTCTCATAGACTTTATCTTTACTTTAAATTCATTAAGTAAACATTAAATCATTAATCAAATATAAATGAATATTAAAGATAAAGAAAGCCTTTATTAATAATAAATATATTTTATATTAATAAAATCAGTGCTACGTGTAACTAATCAATAGGCTATAAAGCATATTCAATATGAAGATGTTTAATACCAGCTCATATCAATGTAAAAAATCAAAAATGGAAGACATTTTGAGATTGTAATATTGAGAAAGCCTAAAAAGGTCATTAAACATAGTAGCTAAGATGTAAAGGCTACCAAAGCAGTTGAAGATAAGGAGTACTATTTTAATATCAAAAAAGTTAATATTTATCCAGTTTATGTGTGGGTGGAAAATTAAGCTTCGTAATAATTAATCATACTATCTCTATTGTTGATAAAATTAAGGGGAAACAGTAATGTAAATGGTATGACTCTTGAAAACGTAACACTAACAGTTATTTAGTCTTAAGAAACCGAATCCATAAGGCTCTAGAATCTGGATGCACCTATTCTCTAGATAAAAATATACAAGTGGATGATGATCCATCCCCTAAAAACACTATAGTAGTAGCTATTCTCAAGCTTAATGGGCTCTTTATAAAATATGAGCTGCAAAAGATAAAGATTGATAAACCACAAAATCATATAATAGGTCACACACCACATGAATATCCCTAAAAAAAGCTTATACAGTACTCTCTAATCAATTGAATGACAATTTATACCATGAAATCACAAATCTTTTAATTACCATTCTCGGATATCTAAATCCATAATCTCCAGATCATAGATCATAAGCTGACTATATAATTCAAAATCTCCTAGTTTCTGTTTTAGGCTAACTAAGTCCATCATCTCCAGTTCATAGGCCAACAATTTAATTCAAATCTCTAAGTTGTTATTCTATGTTAATTAAGTCTATAATCATCAATTCATGGGTCGACGATGTAATTCAAATCTCTTAGTTGCTGTTATAGGTTAACTAAGTCCATAATCCTCAATTATTGGCTGATTATGTAATTCAAATTTCTTGGTTGCCAATTTAAGCAAACTAAGTCCATAGTCTCCAATTCATGGGCTGACTTTCTAATTTAAATTCATTTACCTAAATCTTTTCAAGCATAACTTATATACCCTTGTTGGAGGTTAATTTATATATATTTTCATTTAACCATATTATACCTCTTTTCATAGTGCATTCTTAACTCTATTTTTATCGGTTTAACCCCATTCATTAATATAATACAAAAACCAAAAAGAAAAAAAATATTAACAAAAGATTCATTAATTTGAATGAAAAAGCCAAGGTGCTAAGCATTACCTGCTCCTTCTGCAAACCTCGCTCTTTCAGCTAAAGATCTAGCTCCTGACACCTCTTTTATTTTTTAAAAGAAAGGATCCTTATTAGTATTTTTAACAATTTTACCACATAAATCAATATTCATGTTAATACAATTCCATCTAAATTTTACTTTTCATCAACATAATTATTACCTTAAATCTTAATATTTTCAAAATCTATTAATTATCCTTTAATTTCTTTAATCTCATACTTTTCATTCCATATTTTAAAACCATACATATATTTCCATAATATCAACCTCACCAAAAATTTCTAAGTAACTCATTTCTTATTAATTCAAACATTTCATGTGAATTTCACTTGAATCCTTGTTGATTTATAATTTAATCATAATAACTAATTTAACCATTTAAGTCAAAATCTTTCCACTTGTATACAAAAGTTTTCCTATTCTTTTTAACTTTAACGTAACTCTCATTTACCACTTCTTACTTTTATCTATAAGATATTTAAACCATTTATATCATCTGATATTTTGGCCCTCTATTTAAATTTCATTATCTTACATATTAAGAATTTGATTAGTATAAACTACACTAATAAAATTTCAAGTTTAGAACTTTTACTTAGACATTAAAACATTTAATTTTTGTATCACATGTAAACACCTAATACATAACCTTCACTAACCACAATTACCTCATGAAATTTTATCAATTTATCAAAAAATCTCACACCACTTTAATCAAATAAATCATTCCTTAAAACTCTCTCTTAAGGCCAGCCCTTAGGGCCCTTTCTCTTCCTATAATTTACTCAATTTTTTATGGTTTACACTAATAAACAATCATCATATATTAATTAAACAAGATCACAAACAATTTTACATTTTCCTCAATTCTTCTCAAAAACCTAGAAGAAAACTTAGGGATTCCCCCCCCACATAATCAAACTTCAAATAATATGATTACATAGTATAGAACACTTTACGCAAGGGTTTTGAAATCAAAAATCACCTTTTTTGCAACTTTCTCTTCTAATTCCTCTTTCTCCTCCTCAATTGTTGTTTCTCTCACTAAACTTAACTTTTCCTCTCTTTAAATCCTCCCGAATATTTGTTTTTTTAGTGTTTTTCCCTTTATAATCTTTAATAAACCAACTCATAACCCTTAATTTTGGAAGAATTTGAGTAGAACATTCAAGGAAAAGAAAATGGATCCTTCTCTTTCTTTGTTATGGCCGATAACTGGGTATAAAAAAAGGGAGATGAAATTTTCAATCCAACTCATAACCCTTAATTTTGGAAGAATTTGAGTAGAATATGCAAGTAAAAGAAAATGAATCCTTTTCTTTCTTTGTTGTGGCTGGCAACTGGGTATAAAAAAGGGGAGATGAAATTTTCAATTTATTTACAAGTCTCCAAGTCATTAGCATGTAATTACTCAACTACTCGGTACATTTTAACACTATAAAAAGTCTAATTTCTTCAGTTTCCCCCTATTTTCTCTAAAAAGTACTTCACTTTTATTAATAACATATTTATTTTATTTTTATTTATTTCCTTCAATTAAAGTTTACCACTAATTGATAGAACTCATTCATTTTTTTTATATCGAAGGATTTGTAATTATTTTATCTAATTAATACCTATTTAAATTCATTTAAAAGCTTTTCAATAATTTTCTAAAATTTCAGTCTTAGGGTTTACATTCATTTTTAAAAGAGTATGTTTAGTATGAGGGTAGAAAGTCAACAAATAAGTTTTATTATTACATCCTATGTTATCAAAGTCATAAGTTTGGTGGTGAAAAAAGTCAACAAGGTGTTAGGAAGTTATTTTATTTCCAATTTTATTAAAAAAAAAAAACAATGTTGTGATCATTAGTTGATATTACATGATGTCTTTTTTCTTATGAGAAAGAGAAAAAACAGTGTAAAGTGGAAAATAGTGTAACAAAGGATAAGAAGACTGATTATGAGAGGATTCTTTCTCTTTGCTAATGTTAAAGGATTTTGTTTTGTTTGAGTTTGGATCTTTGAAAGCATGATAAAGATAGATGCTTTTTAATATTGAAAGGATGAAGAAGTAGTGTATGTTTTAGAAGTGAATATGATTTATTTGTGTTAAGAAGTTAGTTCTCTTATTTTTCTTAAATCTTATCCTTTCTTCATAGCCCTTACCCTAGCTTTATGTTACAAGCCTAATAAAGACCTTTTGATCCTTGGTAATAATTTTGTTATACATTAGTGGAGAGTGACTTGAAAAGCAAACCCATGTAGGTTGAAATATCAATGTCATAATTAGAGATCCACTTCATATTTACTTGAATACATATAAAGTACATGAGGAGCTAATAAGTGAGAATGATAGGTATGTATGAATTAAAGAATTGATAATAAGATGGAAGTAAGTTTTGAATTAACTTTTAGACTTATGTGATATTGAATGATTCCTTTGGATTATTAACTTCAGGAAATCTTTGAGGCAATAGATTTATGAATTAAAGAATTGTACATGACTTGAATGAAATGTAACTTAAAGGCTTCTTTATAAACCATAAGGGACGACGGGGATTGGATCTTTCATTAGAGGAGACCACACCACAGGAGGAGTAGATAGGTAACTTTCTTTTTATTTAAATTGATGAAATTATGATTTTATTTTAAATGTAAAGCAATTTGAAAGTAGGTAGTAATAACTGAATTATTACGAATGCGTTAGAGTATTATGATTAGCTTTGGTTAATGACATCTAAATTGGGATGACTACAGATTTTATCATAAGATTAGTATATACTAATGGCATCCGAATTAGGATGGCCAAGAATATTTAATAAGATTAGCGAAAGCTAATGACATATGAATTAGGGTGACCAAGAATGTATAATAAGATTAGCAAAGGTTAATGACATTCGAATTGGGATGGCCAGGATTATTTAATGAGGTTAGAAGAAGCTAATGACATCTAAATTAGGATGGGCAAGAATGTATAGTGAGATTAGTGAAGGCTAATGGCATCCGTATTTAGGATGGCCGGGAACATGAAATGAGATTAGCAGATGCTAATGGTGTCCAAATATGGATAGCCAAGAAAAACTAATGAGATTAATGAAGACTAATGGAATTGTACTAGAATGATAAAAAAAAATGTAAAAGAGAATAATGAGGATTAATAACACCAGAAAAGGGTGACCGGGTTTATAATTTATTTCGACATCTTTTATAGTAGATTTATAAGAATCTTAAAAAGAATATGGGACATAGTATACAAGTTAATTATGTGCATTATATTATGAATTCATTTTATTCAGTTATATTTCAACATACTTATATAAATTTGATGTTGTAACAAGACCTTCTCATGCTCAAGATGCTTAGTAAACTTCTAATATATTACTTTTGTTAAGGATATATATATATATATATATATATATATATATATATATATATATATATATATAAAAGTAATATTAGTAGCATGAATATATGACTTGCCCTTTTATATAAGTTAGCATTATACTGAATCATAATCTATGTAAAAATAACCAGTTGTGAATTTCATACAATGTCATGCTAATACGATAATACAAGATCTTCTAAATTATTATAATTTTATTTACCATGAATTTTGTTATACATATATTGAATAATTGACATACATATTAGTAGTAGAACTAATATTAAGAAGAAGTATATTGATTAACTAATGTATTGCGATATGGTGTTGGCTAAAATGGTAATGATTGTGCAGTCGATAACTTGGTCTACCAAATTTTTGATAGAATATATATATTAGAGAGAGAGAGAGAGAGAGAGAATAACCTTTATTTTACAAATTATAACATATTATCTTAATACAGAATGTATACAATTGTATAGGGTTGTTACATTGAAAATAATTCACATTACAGTAATACTCAAAATATTTTGATCTTATCAATTCTTTAGCATCAAATATGTTATATGTGATATATTACTCATAGTGATCTATTAACTTATTCATGTAAAGATAATAAGTATTAGTTTCATAAATATATATTTATAACCAAATTTTAATAAGGTCTTTAATCATAGTTTATTAATCACTTCTCTACATGACTTTATAATCACTTAAATGACAACTTTATATCTAACATATCATGTGTTTCTCTTAACTAATGCCTCTAATATTATGTAATCATGAGTGTCTCATTTGAATCATATAATTTTAGTTAAGTATGACTTAGTTTCTATAACACTAAGCATATTCAATTTATAACAACTCCGGGTACCTTAATAAATTAACCTTAAATGAAACACTCATTTTATGCTTATAAAATTGAAAGGCAATAAATCATTTTAACTCCACTAATTATTGTTACCATAAAAAAAATAAGTCATTGGAGATTAAAAACCTCTGGGTTAACAAATTATACTACCTAGGGTATAATGGTTGTCTAGAATTTTTCATGACTGAGGTTACATATCCAATATTCTAAAGGTGCTGGTAACAAGGTTAAGAGGTATATGTATGCCAATATTTGATTTGATAACAACACTAAAGAAGTTAACCCTGATATGAAACTTGATGGTGCTTGAGATGACTAAATAGGATGTTGACTTGAAGAATTATAGCGATAATGGTTAAGATTTAATTTTGAGGGCCATCTTTTGATTCATCATTTGATATGGTATCAAACCTTATTGTTGTGTTCTTAATCCTTTTTTATTTCAAACTTTGCTTAACCCTTTTTGTTATGGCCATTATATCTACAAAATAGGTTGATGAATTACTAAGTATTTATAGTATGAAGCCTTTGTTAGATCTAGGTCTTTGGTAACTATGTTTTTTTTATAATTTTAATGATAACAATAATTTAGGGAAACTGATATGAGTGTCAAGATTTGATGTTATAGGGATTTTTCAAGTATAAAAATTTAGATCAAAATGGACTTTATTGAATGCAAACTTGACTTGAAGATACCTAAGAATGATCTTATGTAATCAAATATTTAAAGGATTTAATTTGACATTACAAAAATAATTTTTATCAAAGAGAATTTTATTTTATTGCCCAATTATGCATACTGAAAAATACCTCATTAGAAAACTTTTCAACATAAAATCTTGCACCATCATACTCATTGCTCAATTCTTTTTGAAAATGAAAAGCATTATTTTTCATTGACTTGATCAAATGATTCATTGTGTCCTATTCATTTTAACATACTAAAAGTCCCTTGATTATTTCCAAATAAGTCATTAAGTAGTAATTTGAAAGAATTGTATATAACTTATTTTACACTCAAGAGTTAACTTGTCTTAAACTCAAAAAACTTAACTTATTTTATACTTAAAATTATCATAAATAACTCTCTTTTTTTTTTACAAGAAGCCACCCAGCTATTTCTAATATGACAGTTTCCCTTAAAATTCTTAAATGTCGAACTCCTAAATTTTGGTTGTAAGTAATGGCTAAGTGTTCCTTATTTGCCTATAAATATTACTTGTTCACTTAATATAAAAACAACAATACGATGCTTGTCAACTCTTTAACCTAAAAAGCTTTTATCACTTTCATAATCCTTTTAAATATTTGAACTTTATTTGTGTCAATTTTCTCTTTCATATACTTGAGCTAGATTACTTTATTTAAAGACTTAGTTTAATTTATTGTAATCTTCTTTTTATTACGAGGTATGATAAATGTTTGTGAGAAATCATTCATTATGAAAGTGTAAGAAACACTTAAACCATTCAAAGGTTAATATTTTGAGCCTTGAAAAATATTAAGAGTGAAAGGTTTTCTAATCTAGAACCCATAAAAAAATATTAATGTATTAGTACAGTATCACCCATAAAAAGACCATGACTTATTAGTGAACACTTGAATAGTGGTTCAAGAGTTTAGTAGGCAAGATTGGTCGAACCACTATAAATCTGGAGTTATCCCTCAATCTCAATCTCTTTTACTTTGTGCAATTTTATGTTGAATCTTAGTTTTGTCTTTTACAAATGTTAAAGGATAATTTTAAAAAAAAATATTAAACATTCAATTAAGCTCCTAATTCACCCTCTCTTAGGTGTTTTTAAGACTTTCAACCTTTAACTTATCAATGAAAATAGAGATAAGTTATTTCTTAGATATAGAAGGGCAAGTTTGTGTTATCTATTTGCGCAACCTCAAAGCATATTTCTTGATTGACTCATTATTATTATTTTTCTCCATTTTATGAAGATCAGACTTGCTCAAACTATTTCAAAAATGTGTCATCCAATTTTATCATTTTTTAAATTATTTTAAAGCCATCCAACCCCATATACCAGTTAAAAGCAAGTCCATCCAAGCTTTCATTAAACAATGGATCATTAATTTCTCATCATTAATAACTTCAGTTATTTTGCCATCGTACATTTTAAGATAGGTCTCAAGACATTAAGCTCTTGTATACTTGAAAAATTCAAGGACCATAAAATTGATAGAAATGTCGACATCTAAGGCATTAATTCTTTCATGAGTTGAAAAGGGATCACACAAGTCTCATTTTTAATGGTTTATTCTCCTTTTATGGTTATACTACATACACCATGATCCACGTCTCTTACATTGTATTACACTTAGCACTCTTATTGTACCATTTTGGAAAAGATGGTTGGATTAATTTAAGTAGTTAAGATGTTTGATGTGTATTTATAAGATGTTGATAGATATCGATGAGGGAAACTAGAAAAGAAGATGACTCATGGTTTTACCTTTTATGGTTTAAGTTATATGTTGAAATAAGGATGGAGCTTCTTGAGGTACTTGGACTCTTGGAGAGAGTGCATCATATCAAGGGATTGAAAATGATGCACTAATAGTAGTTTATAAGGGATTTGACTTGACAATATAAACCTTTGATGATCCTGGAGCATGAACAATAATTGAGAAATCTTTATCAATTGCATTGATGTTTGGAGTTATTTTTAACAAAAGTCATTCATAAAGTTATTCAGAGTAAATAGTTTGTTCAACAAACTAGTTAACCAAGTCACTTCATCCTTTAAAGAGTTTATCTAATTTTGCTTGATCTAAACTCTTTTTTTTTTCTCTATGGTAATCTATCAACTTATTCATGCAAGAATAACAAGTATTGGTTTCATTCATAAATATTTATAACCAAATTTAGATAAGGTTTGTAATTATAATTTAATCTCCCACTATTTTCTTACAAATTAATAGGTTTCATTATTAATTTATAAATCTCATTTAGATCTTTTAGTGGACTATGATTCCATTTAATTTATATAATCATAAGTAATTCAACAAATCAAAATAAATTAAATTGGATAGATAACATAGCTTATCAGTTACGTCTTTATATGACTTCTACATCAATTAGGTGATAAATTTTTGTCTAAACATATCATATATGTTTCACCTAACTATCTAATCTTATATGATTATAAGTACCTAATCCAAATCATATAATTTAGTTCAATATGATCTAATTTTATAGCATTAAGCATATGCAATTAACAGTAACCTTGAGTAGCTTAACAAGTTATCCATGAATAGAACTCTGATTTCATACATATAAAATCAGAAAGCAATAAATCATATTCTCAACATGTACTTAATATTTTAATGAGGGATTCATTATTTTAATTAAGTCTCATTTCATGGCATTAGTGATATATCATACATAACAATTATATATAAACATACACCCCTAGCATGTCATTTTAATTGAATGATTATGGATGTATCTAAACCAATTTCCTCACAAAGGAAATTAGATTATCAAAACCTAGGTAGCTATTGCAAATCTATAAGTCTTTTGCGAGCATCATGATTGTAACTTTTTTTGTCGTTCTTTCTTCATCTTGGATTACAAAATAGATTTTCCTATCTAAATTCCTACATTTCTAAACTACATAACATTTACATAGTTGTATAAGAAACCTCGAGTTACATTCGAAGAGAATTAAATAAGAAAAGAATTTTACAACCTAGAAGAAAATCAACAAAAGACAAGATACGTAGACCATATTTAATATTACATTCATTTAACCATAAACACACAATCACATTAGTCTTTAGTGTCTATAATCATCCATCATGCATAATAACATTTAATATGCATAATAAAATTATTGCATGCTTCAATTCTAATTATTGCCTTTATATGCAATTTTTAAAATAAAATTCTAACATTTAGAAATATTAAACAAATCCACTTTGATAATTTCTCAAACATAATAAATTTTATTTAATATATATTTTCTTTGAAAAACAATATTTCAAAATTTAATAAGAAAAATAATCATATTAAAATTCTTATTAAAATCCTAAACTATTTTAGGATCAAATAAATAAAACTTTATGGATATTTTTTCTAAACATTATTTAATTAAACATTGTAATTAAATCCTAACCCAATTAAGATATTGTAAAACACAAAAAATTTTGAATTAAATTTTAATTCAATCTTAATCCTATTAGGAAAATTAATTCTACAATTAATTTAATTTGTTTTTCAATTTTAAAATATAAAATCAACATTTTATATAAGGAAGGGTAGAATTGTAATTCTATCCCAAAAACCAAAATGTAATAAGAAATTAAAAAATAGGGGTAAATACATAAATTACACCTCAAAACCCTTTTGTAATAAATTATAAGTGCTAAAAACCTTAAAAAAGCACTAGGGGCATAATTGTAATTATTTCCCTCTCCTCTGCTTTTCTCTTTGCTATGGCTTGGGAACACTGCCCACGTCGACTGCAGCCATGGCTATTGCTTAGTAGTGCCTGAACTACTCGTGGTAGCGCCCATGGCATCTGGCACTACATGCAGCAGCGCCCATAGCCCAAGGTGCTACTCATAGTAGTGTTAATGGCAAATCTCCTTTATAAAAAAACAAAATATTGCCAGATTTCAGCCAGATTCAAGAAATCCAACCAGATCTTACTGGAACAATAGACTTTCAATTTTAAAAAAAAAATCAGGAGAGAAATTATTTTTTAGAAAATGATTTTGCACATAAAATTAATTTGAAATTAACACTAATAAAATTAAAATATGCAATCATCAACCTTAATTGTCTAACAATGGCTCCGTTACCACAATTGGGTTTTCAGAAACACTTATACACAACGGAAACAATAAATTTAAAATTTTTTCAGGAATCCCAAGGACCTAGTTAGACAAATCTAGAGTTATTTAGGATTTATACAAATATTACTTAAAGATTAGGTGTTCTTTTCAACTTTGAATAATTATTTTAAGGCTGGATTGTCACAAACTACTAGTGAGAAATCTCTTAAACTTTTTTTGAAAAGAGAGATTATTATACCTTAGAGTGCTAGCTTTTTTCTTTTGAGTTTTTAGTATTTCAGTATTGTACTCTACTCACCTTTTTCATCTTCCACTAGAAATACAAGCCATAGCTTTCTATAAACACTTTCTATATAAGAGAACTTAGAGATCTCAAGTTTAATGATCATTTGCACAACCATCATGTAAGCCTTTCTATAGAAACAAGTGATCTTTCCATATGAAATTCTCATGCAGGTCAATTTAAAGAGCGTTTGGAAACGCAGGCCAACCCACGTTTCCAAAAAATTCAAAAAAAAATTACTAAAAATTAATATTTTTTTTATGTTTTGGATCATTTTGATGTACTGATCTCAAAAATAATTTTTAAAAAATAATAAAAAAAACATCCTTTTGATGCATTTCGGCATGAAAAACACTTTGAAAAGCAACCGCAACCACACTCCCAAACAGGCCTAGTGGGTACATGTTATCTAACAAGCACCTACATATTAGTTATAGATATCCCTCAAACCTTAATTTATAAGAACAATTACTTCCTTTCATAAAGGAAAGAACATAATATGTACTAGTCTCAACAGCTCTAATTAATGTTCAATCTTAATAGAGCATTGATTAGGAACATTTAGAAATATTGCTTTAATGCAATATAAATCTCATAGGTATAACAACTTTATAATTTCTTTTCCAAAGCATTTTTTTCTCAATAACTTTACCTTTATTCTAGATTCATTAATCAAATATTATATTCATTAATAAAATATTTGATAAATATTAAAGATATATAAGCCTTCATTAATAAATTAAATATTTTTACATGAAAAAAAAATTCAATACCACATGTAACTAAATGATTGGTTATATAGCATTATACACTAACATTTCAATCCTTTATAGAGGGTAATTATAGTCTAATTTTTCCATGACTAGTGTCCAAAACTTAGATTTGAGAATAGACCACTTAAGATGCATAGTGTTTTTATTAATAGCATATTAATACATCCATTTTAAAAGAAAAAAAATAAAAATACCAAAATAGCCCAAAATATTATCCATATATTTTGGAAAGTTAGTCTAAAACTTTCTATCATCTAAAAATGTTGAAATAGTTTAATTCTTTAACTTGTATATTTTAAAAAGAAGTTTTTGAAATTTTATTCATTCAAAAAAGAGTAACATAGAAAATGATTTGTTAGCAAGTCATGTCCCAAACCTCTATCACACCAAGCTATCACCTCAAAGAAATCATGACATGTCAAAAGCTTATAATGACTCTTTTGAATACTTTTCCCAAGAGTTTATCTGCATCTTTAGCCATAAGATGCATATGCTTTCAATCCTTTATTAGGACAATCCCCTTCCATTTTCAATCTTTATACTCATTTTAGAACTATTCTTGATTGTCTTGTCGCATATCTCTCGAAATTCCATGCATATCAAGCTTGTCTAGTGATATTATATGAAGATATCCTATAGGAGGTTCTAATCATTACGTGAGGGTAGGTTGATTAACATATTAGTCTCAAAAGAATTGCTCATTACTTAGATCACAAAGCCCCAAAGGTTGATCTGATGTCTATAAATAGCAAAAAATCTAAACTGAGGTAAAGCAAATTGTGACCTTGTAGACTTTTAACGAGATTCTAAGGTTTTATGTGTGCTAGCCTAAAACAAAGCCATATCAAAACACCATTAATTTCTCATGCCAACCTAAAACGATGTATACGCAAATGCGTTTCTTGCAGTGGGTGTATGGGCATAAGTCCCTATCCAATCCTATATGCATAATAATAAAATATATGAAAATAAAAAATAAAAATAAATAAACAAGAGCACAAAAACCAATATAACAAATCACATAATATAGATAATCACATAAAAAACAAAAGATATAACAAGCATATTATTTTCAACCAAGCAAACAAAGTCTAGCCCTTACTAATATCCCAACGGAGTTGTCATTTTATCATAAAAAAAAATCTCAACGATCTTGATTACTTCAGGATTGACGAAAGTAAAATTAAATACATGAATCACCATCTAGTTTTATACTAACCGAGAACCCTAAATGGTCTTTAGAGATTTTTGGATAAGGTTCAAGCTATGAAGATAATATCATAGGCATCTATTACGCCTCATATGCAAACTACAAAGACACTGGTGTAAATAAGAATGTATCATCCAAAATCAACACAACAGGTATAGACAAGCAATATCTCAATCTCAGAAGCTTCCCTGATGGAACCAAAATTTGTTACCTTTGAAACCTACGCACGGGGTCAGCAAGAACAAGTATCTGATCAGTTTGTATGGTAACTATGATGAACTACGATGGGAAGCAGTGAGACTGAATGATGCATCCACTCCCCTTACAACAGAAATCATCCATGTCCTTTCTTCAGATAATATAGACATTTGTCTTGTGAACACAGGTTTTGGGACACCATTCATATCAGTTTTGGAGCTAAGGCTTTTGGACAATAACACTTAAACAATATACCTGAGTTGTTGGCCGCAGGTGGTGTAGCCTATTCAGATTCGATCAGGTGAGCCATTTTCTTTCATGTTTTCATACATTACCTCAACTGCCCAGTATTATCTAGAAATTTCTCAGTAAACAGAAACATATCATCAAGGTTCTCTAACGATGTCTGTGATTGAATTTGGTCTCCTCTTCTGCCTCTTGGTTGTGAAGCTAAAACTACTAGCTATGCCATTAAATCACCAGATGATAACAAGTACACTTTCCCATCTGCTATCATGCAAAGAGCAGCAGTTCCAATCAACCATAGCAATCCCCTAGTGTTCTATTTTCAACGTCACAACCCCACCGACCAGTTTTTCCTCTTCATGCACTTCGCTGAATTTGGAAAGCTGCCTGCAAACCAGACCAGAGAATTCAGCATCTATGTCAACAATAAGCTGTGGCATGGACCGATTGTTCCAACATAATTGCAGACAACTACAGTAAGCAGCATATCCGTATTGGAAGGAACATAATTTACAGTTCCGAACAATAAAACCAGAATGTTGAATTTTAAGATTTGAAGCATTTTCCACCGATCAATTAGGCAAATAATAAACTTGAGAATCGATGATCTGACAATCCAATTTAGCATGTAGGGTATTGTCATGTGTAATGCAAATTGGCCCGTTGCTATCAATATTCAGCTCCACTTTTCAAAAATAAAAATGAGTTCAATTTTTTCAAAAGAAAAATATATCAAACTTCATTGTAGCACCACATCCATAACAGAACTTTCTCAAAAAAAGAATACCAACATATTAATTGGTATATAAAGTCAATTGAATAAGACTCTACCTAGTAGAGACATGAAAAATATAATAAAGAGGATATTCACCTGTTCAACTGTGTCATTGTGCTGCCAATTAGGAATATTGAAGGAAATTGATCGCTGACTGCAGAAAGCAATCTTTTCAGTAGAAATAAAAAGTCCTGCAACAGCACCAGTTTCAGTTGACAAAAAGAACTGTGATGTCTTTAGCAGCTTTTCTCCAGCTCTAACGTCAAATTTCTGCTTGAAAATGTTCTTCCTCCTACCTTTTTTAATTCTTTTGCCTCAAATTTCGTTGTCTAAGAGACCAGCCGACGTAACTGCAATTATATAACATATGATTAATGATATTATTTTTTTTCTGAAGAAGAATCTCATCCTTGATTTATTCATTCATAATGGGGTAAAAGAGAGAGAGTGAGGACAATACTTCAAATAATTCAATGGAATGAGTGTTAACTACCACGGTCAACGCAATTTGCAATGGTGCTGCTTGATTCCCCATCTGCATCAACTTCTTCAGCTGCACCTGCAAGTCAATGAATTAAAGTTATCCACATATATTGATTAGATTCAGCAATACTAACTGATAATCTTGGGGAGAACTAGAAGACGAACAGGATGATTAGAGGAAGAGGGTGTTCCTGGTTGCTAGCAACAAAGTGGAAAAGGTCACCTCATTGTCTTTACCACCACCATCCTTTAACATCCCATGAAAAACTTCAAAAGCATCCATCGATAACCCATTTTGGGCATACACAGCAATCATAGAATTCCAACACCCTTCCAGGCAAACTCATTTCACTACACTTTATATATGCATCCAACAAAGTATTCTCAACTCCCATCACTTTATCCAACCCGACCTTCATAGCAACCCCATGAACGCCCTCACTGACTGCTTTATTAGAAACACAAGAACAAGCCGATAAAACAGAAACCATAGCAACAGAATCAACAGAAGTTCCTACCTCTTCACCATTTCCTTCACTCTTCTCAATCAAAAACTCCTTAGAAACCATTAACGCTTCATGAGCATCATCATTTTGAACATACCCGGTGATTAAAGAAGTCCAAGTAACAATATTTCTCTAAGGAATTTCATCGAACAGTATTCTTGCATCACTTAACTTCCCACATTTTAAACACATATCAATCAAAGCTGATGATACAAATAGGTCCGATTCAAACCCAAGAACAAGAGCTTGTTGGTGGGTTTGTTTTCCAGAGTCAAAACCAAACAAAGCCGAACATGATTTCCTCAAGAATGATGAGAGTACAAAGTTATATTTTATACGAAGGCAAATCATTTTATAAATAACAACTCTACAGTGAATTTCCTATTCCTTTTGATGAGATAAATATTTCTCTTTTAAAATAGCATTAGGAAAATTGATTTTTATATTGTGCAGCAGCAGACAACTTCAAAAAAAAATCATAATATCCAATTCATCTTTATCCATCAGACAAAACACTCTCTAATATCGATCCCAGCTTTGTGATCTGTGAGAAATATTATGGTAATGGTAGGTTTTTAAATTTTTTTTAATTTAAAAATATTTTAAAATAATAATAAAATAATTTTTAATAAAAAAAATTTAAAATTTAAAAAAACATGGTTTCCACACCATGTTTCCGATCAATCATATAATCATCTATCCACAACCACACAAATCTAACGACTTGAGCGCAAGCTGAAGTTGCGGGGACTTTCAGCCCTCTGCCCTCTCAAACATGGCACTAATTAACCTGCACCAGCACTTGTGTATTTCATTTTACTATCACGAAGACACTTCCAAAAGATAGGAACAAAGATGCTGAGTAATTTGCAGCCTTGTTATTAGCATTATTTGAATCAATTCAGAGCTTTTCAATCCCTTTCGCTCATCATTTTACGGTTCTTCCTTGGAGAGGCTACATGAAATGATTAGTTGTAGATATCCCCACCCCTAAAAAACAACATTCCACCACTTCTTTTTAATTAAATGAAATATGTTATCAGAACATGTATGTGATGAGAAACAAGTGTTTTATGAAATTATTTATAATTATAAATGAAGAATATAATAGAAAAGCGTAGATGATATGAAATAAATTATGCTTTTAGGATAGGAAAATAATATCATATAAATTATACATTCATGTTAGGAAAATTATATTAAGTGAAGGTTGTTAGAAAATAATATAAATCATATCATGAAACTTCATCTAACAGTTTAAGCTATTGGGTTGAGATGATTTCTTGATATGATATCAGAGTTTTAATGACAAAGCGGTCACGAGTTTGAATCTCACTATTTTCATGTGCAAGTTTCAAGTCCAAAAGGCTTTCACTTGATAATGTGTGTTAGAGAATAATATAAATCATATATTGAGACCTTATTTAACAGCTTAAACTATTGAGTTGAGATGGTTTCTTAACAAAAATATGCATGTGATGTTAAAAAACCATTGGTTAAAGTCAATTATAGTGCGAAAACTAATTATAAAAATCATAAGTCGATCACAATGATAAAGATTAATCGGATAAATTTAAAGTTGACCGCAACGATAGGGAATAAGTATGAAAATCTTAAGCTGACAATAACTAAATCAAAATTTTAAAAATAAAAAACTAAAATCAAATTGAAACTGGTTCAAACCAACTAGGTTTAGTTCAAATTTTTAGGGTAAAAACCAATTCAAACCGATTTGGCTTAGTTTTTTGGTTTGGCTTGGTTTGAGTTCGGTTCGATTTGGATTTTTTAATTTCAAGCTTATAAAACTGAAATCGATCCGAACCGGCTAGTTTTTTTAAAATTTTAATATATTTAATTAATTTTTTTTTTAATTTTTTTGATTTAACCAGTTTTTTAATTTTCTTGCTCCCCTCAACTGCAGGAGACAAGATAAGTTCGGAATAGAAGACATGCCCATGCGGTGGGTATACATGATTCGAAGCCTCATCCACAATTCATCGGTCGACAACAATTTGTCCTAGCCATACCCATAATTTTAAATAATCAGATTTATCCACTTGTCTTCACCACAAAAAAATCCTGCCATCTATATAATCTCCTCTCAACTTTCCGCACGCTTCCCAATATCTACACTCGGTCCCACCGTATTTTCTCCGTCTCACAATTGCTTCAAGTTCAAAACATTTGTAGATAAAATAAAATTAATTACTATAATTTAACTAAATTTTGTTTTTATTTCTTTGTTTTTATGGAACCATATAAATAAAAACAAAATCCAACCAAAAAAATAAAAAAAAACATATATATATTAAGAGCCTAAAATGGTACAAGTGATGGTGGGTTCTCCTTAGATGACAAAATGCCACCCAAAACACAAAATGGAGAATTGAAATAAATCTCCCTACTCTTCTTGACTCTTGAGAGCGAGAGAGAGAGAGAGAGACCGGAGAGAGTTTTGGTTGGAGAAGGAGAGCCAAAGGAAATGGGAAGAGCATTTGTGTATGTTATTCTTGGAGGAGGAGTAGCAGCTGGGTATGCAGCTCTTGAATTCACAAAGAAAGGGGTCTCACCTGGAGAACTTTGCATCATCTCTGAAGAAACTGTGAGCGAAAAAAATAAAAACCTCATCTTTTTAGCCTTTCTAGGTTTATTTTCCTTAATGGGCATCTGATTTTTTTTCGCTCTTTGTTCTATTCATGCTTTTTTTTTTATGGTTTCAATTTTCAGTTTGTTTAGTTGCTTTGTCTCCTTAATTCTGCTTCTTCCTCTCTCTTTTCTATCATTGTTGGTTAGATTATGAAAAGTGATTTACGTTTATGAAATCCCAAGAATGAATAGCATGCTGCTTAACTATAAGGAGGATTCTGAAATTTGAACAGTTAGCATCGCCATTGTTACCATATGTATTTTGCTATAGCTCTTTTTTTTTTCGTTGTATTGGTTGATTGATTGCAAATTCTTGCCTTGCCTTGTGACTTTAAGTAATGGTAGACTGCAATAGTTATTGTCAATTTCATATTACTTATATCATGTTTTTTCCTCGTTCTTTTAATGGAATATAAGCCATTGGGGACATTTCTGTGAACAAGTACCTTCTCTTTCTATTGGTCTTATTTTGGTATGTGGGGTTTTAAAGTTGGAAAGCAATAATGAAAATGGCTAACCCTATAGCGGATTCCGCAGCTGCCACCATTGGAACCAATAAAGCAAATAATTGACCCATCATATCATCCAAAGAAACAGAAAAGACCAAAAAGCTCAAATTCACAGCTAATAACAATCTCGTATATGGGTTTTTAAAGTTTTTGCACTAGACATTTTCAGTCTGAAGTTATGCCGGCTTTATAATTTGGCATCATTGTATTGAAGGTGCAAAATGAATTTGATTAATATTTTAGTCGTTGATATGTAATGTTGATGGTATAATTTAAGGGGTGATAACACTAATGTTGATGGTATAATTTAAGGGGTGATAACACAAAAGCTTAGCTTGTGCGATTGAATAAACTTGACGTTAGCTGTGAGTTGGGAAAAGCCTTGCACGGGCGATGATTATGCAATGGAACAATAATAAGACTGAAATGAAAGTTTTTCTGCAGGTCATAAAATTGTATTCGCCTCATACTTCCTGCTTGCCTTGTCCAGTTAGATAGTGATTCATGAATGTCTACTGGATTTCTTTCAGGTTCCACCTTACGAGAGACCTGCATTGAGCAAAGGTTATTTACTTCCTGAAGGTAAAAGTTCTCATCCTTCAAGTTCAGGGTCTGGTTATCTAGTATAACCAACCATTTTGGTAGAATTCTTTATGTAGTGTAACATATAAATAATCTACTGAAATGTGCTGCTTGTTATTAGTCAATAGCTTTGCCTAAGTCACATAGATGTGTCAGGCTGAACTTGGGGATAGTCAACTTTGAGTCTGGATGCAATGTGGGGGCTTTGGTTTCTTTTTCCTGATGTGCTGTCCTAAAATTCACAACTAAACTAGCGAGGGAAAATGCTAATCATTTGTTGTTTTATGTTCCTCCCGTTCATTTATTATTCTAATATTCAGCCTTTTATTGAAACTTTTGCTAACATGCAGCTCCAGCACGCCTTCCATCGTTTCACACTTGTGTTGGAGCTAATGAGGAAAGGTTGACTCCAAAATGGTATAAGGAACATGGTAATCTGTTCTTGGCTCATATGATTCTTTTCACTGACCAATGAGAATAATAATCTTATAGCACTGCACTTATTCTCTGGAATACCTATTTCAAAGTTTGCTATGTTATCCATATGTTTTTTTGTCTAGAATCTGGATGGTTCTTTATGCATTCTAGTTGGAATTATTTAGCTTTCAGGTATAGCATCCTTCATACGTTCTTATCTAGATTACCTGTAATTATAATTTGCTTATATCAAATGTCAAGGGAGCAGAGGTAGATGAAAAAAATGCAGAATGAATTCGAGTTATCCAATTTTGTTCCTGCTCAATATTTGTGATCTCACCTGCTCAACTATATATATGACATGAAATGTGTCCATGGCAGTTGTATTATATTTGAATATTTGATCAAATTGGGTTGCAGACTTGTACAATGAGGCTTTTATTACCTATTACTAAATACTGCAACTATGATCATTATGCTTCATGTGTAGATTTAAGTTGACAATTAGGTTGCTGTACTATATCTGCTTGTTAATATCGTTGACATGAGAAAGTTCTTTGACTATCGAGTCTAGCATCTTTAATTAGTTAACCTGTTGCTATAAAGATTTTTACATAAGTAAAAATAAGACATACTTTTCTCTTGTGGAAATATAGACTTACTAATTACTTAGATAGTCTTAATCAAGCATTTTGTGATGGGTACAGCTCTTCATATTTTACCTACATCCAACGTAACCAAGATCAGAAGTAAATGTCTCTTCATTTTTGGGGGAAAAACTCCTAGTAGAATTTGTTCAGACACAAATACCAGCGGATTTTTTTCTGTTGCTAGTTTATATCAAGTCTTCTAAATTGTTGGCAGCTGAAATTCTTGCTTTTATGTTTTATCCCTAATTGATGGGTATATGAATTATTTTTTATAGGAATTGAATTGATTCTGGGAACTCGAGTTAAGTCTGTTGATGTGAGGCGCAAGACACTACTAACTGCAGTTGGCGAGACTATAAGCTACAAGATTCTCATTATTGCAACAGGTGCTCGGGTATTGAAACTGATCTTTCACTTTGTTGATGCTATTTTTTATTCAGATGGTTAGTTGATGTTTTTAATGCTGGTTAAATGCAGTATAAAAATACCAAGTAGGGATCTGATTTCGCTTTGGGAAAATTTGAGGAATTACAATCCATGTCCTTTTGTTTGGTAGCATTTTGAATGGGACCACTTGTCATTGTTAGACATATATAATATTGGAGATACAAAATGTTCAATTAGATCTTATCACCATGTTAGCTTGCATTTTTTGTCATATTTTAACTTTGGAAATGGTTCTCAAAAGACTCTTATTCAAAAAAAAAAGGAAGAAAAAAAACTGTTGGCCTTTATAAAAATTTCATTGAAATAATAAATTGTTTAGAAAGTGAATTGCATTGTTCAAGTAATAATACAACATTAAAGTAACTCTTTTTCTTTTTTTTTCATTGTTCAATGTAGGCTTTAAAGCTTGAAGAATTTGGAGTGAGTGGATCAGATGCGGAAAATGTTTGTTATTTGCGAGATTTAGCTGACGCAAACAGGGTTGTTGATGTGATGCAATCTTGTGCTTCTGGGAATGCTGTTGTTATTGGTGGTGGCTATATAGGAATGGAGTGTGCTGCCTCTTTGGTGACAAATCGAATTAATGTCACTATGGTTTTCCCGGAAGTACATTGTAGTAAGTGCGCTCCCAATGCTGTTTTATGCTTCCTCTTTTGAGATCTTAAAACTTATTTTTGAGGAAGAAAACCTTTGAAGTTAAAGGCTGTGGAATGTCTCATATCTATCAAACTTGTTTGCATTTATTCATGCAAGAATAGTTGTTTTTGAAGATTTTCCTGCCATGTTTTCTGACCACAAAAATTTAGGATTGCCAATTCTTTCCCAAACTATTGTCTTGATTTCTTCTTGAATACAAGTTACTAGTAAAATCTGTCACTGTCTTTGCCTTTTGTAGTGGCTCGCTTGTTTACACCCAAAATTGCAAGTTATTATGAGGGCTATTACAATTCAAAAGGAGTTCAATTCGTAAAAGGAACTGTCCTGTCATCTTTCGAGATTGACCCCATTGGAAAGGTAAATCTCCTGCCACCTAACAATCTTGCTAGAACTTGTCTCAATCTGTTTTATGTTGCGGAATATTTTACACATAGTATTGGTTACTGTTACAGTTTTTGTTATGCTGATTGGGTTCATCAGATGATTCTTATAATTTTTCCGATGTGAAAAATGTCAAAATGCAGGAAGCTTCATGAGTTCATAAGCATCAGGAGCTTTAGCTTCCTTAAAAATTGATCACCAAGTCTGGCTTAACCAATCCAATTCATCCTTTTCAGATTACTGCTGTTAATCTTCGAGATGGAAGTCAGCTTCCTGCTGACATGGTTGTAGTGGGCATTGGGATCCGTCCAAACACGAGCCTGTTTGAAGGCCAACTGACTTTGGAGAAAGGTGGGATCAAAGTAAATGGACGAATGCAAACAAGCAACACCTCGGTCTATGCGGTAGGAGATGTTGCTGCATTTCCAGTGAAACTATTTGGTGAAACACGTAGGCTTGAGCATGTTGACTCGGCGCGGAAAACAGCAAAACATGCTGTTGCAGCGATAATGGAGCCTGAGAAAACAGATGAGTTTGATTACCTGCCCTTTTTCTATTCTAGGTTCTTCACATTTTCCTGGCAGTTTTATGGGGACAATGCAGGGGAAGTGGTGCATTTTGGGGATTACTCGGGGAATACAATTGGAGCATACTGGATAAGTAAAGGTCACCTTGTCGGATCTTTCCTTGAAGGAGGAACGAAAGAAGAGTATGAAGCTCTAGCCAAGACCACAAGACTTAAGCCAGCAATAGACGACATAACTGAGCTGGAAAGGCAGGGTTTGGGCTTTGCAGTGACAGTTAGTAAGAAACCACTAACATCTCCACCTACTGATGTTAGTGATTCTACCCTTGTTCTGGAGAGGCCATTGTTTGCTTGGCATGCGACAGCTGGTGTTATCATGGCGGCATCAATAGCTGCGTTCGCGTATTGGTATGGAAAGAGGCGCCGGAGGTGGTGAAGTTGCGGTTTCCAAAGCAATTTAGTAGGGTTATTGGGGTTTAAGAATGAATTTTATGATACCATGTTGTAGCATTAATAGGTCAGGAGATTTGGAATACTATGTTCTCGTGTGATTTAACTTCAATATATTGCTGAATACTAAATCAAACCACTTCATTTTGTTGTTGTGATTGATATATGTGGTACTGTGTTGTTTGGTTTGTTCAGATTCATCCCTGATTCCAAAATATTATCTAGAGAACGAGACATGAACTTGGTCAAGGAGTATAAATAAATAAATAAATCTAGCATCGTGTGTCATTTATTTAGCTGCCATTGATTCCCTAATCATATCCCCTGTTTTTGTCATGTAAATAGTAAGGTCTCCATTTTTACTTATTTTCATTTTTTTCCCTCTTATGTTTGGATCAAAACAATTGTTAAACGCAACTTTAAGCTATTTGTTGAATGTTGAAGTTATAGCTTGTTTCGTGTTCGTGGTTTTTTTTTTAAGTATTTATTTATTTAAAAACATATTAAAACAATTATTTTTTTAGTTTTTAAAATTTATTTTTAATATTATGCCTGGTTGTTCTTGTATGGATTTTAATTTTTTTTTGTTTTTGTTTGTATCTGTGTTGCTTATGATGAAAACTATATTACAATATTATTTAATTGCATATAAAGACCAGAGGGCATTTGGTCTAGTGGTATGATTCTCGCTTTGGGTGCGAGAGGTCCCGAGTTCGATTCTCGGAATGCCCCAGCCTTTCTTTTTTGTTATTTTTTCAGAGTGTAGACTGGTTGACAAATATACCCCTAAAACAAAAGGCTCTCCCTCCCGAAGCAGCCGGAAATTGAAAGGACCTTTTAGTCTAGTTATTATATAAGAAAAAAAAGGGTACCTTTTATATAAGATTTATATTAATCTATAAGAAAGAAAAATAATATTTTAATATTAAAAATATAAGAAAAAGGAAAAGGAAAAAAAAAAAAAAAAAAACCATCGTTTCATAAACCTTTCATCTCCTTATCTCTCTCCCCATAACCTTATCCTCAGGACACCTATCCATCTGTTTCTCTCTATTTCATCTCCATAGAAAAGAAGAGAAGAAATCCTTGGATTCCCCATCATCAGAAATGGCAACAACAAACCCCC
>Ga0325410_1000414_pt1 | contig 43877 bp, 23 predicted proteins | sample PopdelMetagenome_16_FD_206182 | JGI IMG/M metagenome (GOLD analysis project Ga0325410, IMG submission 206182) | Populus deltoides microbial communities from Bellville, Georgia, United States - Xylem-PdIQD-R3 | ecosystem: Host-associated > Plants > Phyllosphere > Stem > Wood/Secondary xylem...
AAAAAAAAACTTATCACTAATTAAAATTGATAAGAATATCTCCATCTAGCATTTCTTTCTCTATTTTTCTTTAAAGTGGGCTTATGGAGTGATTAATGGGATGTTTCTAGTTAATTAATATGTAATTAAGTTATATTTTATTAAATAATAAAAAAATAAATCGGGACTCATTTTACTAAAAAAATCACTGAATATACCAATCAGGGGATAATAGCGGTTGGTTGTGATGATTTATTTTAGAGTTGTATCACTGAATGGAATTTATTCTTGTGCTGGGATGGAACAAGCTGAGAATTCATAGATTCGGAATTTGAATATATCCACGCGTGAATCTCCAGCCACACGGTGTCTTACTTTGAGGAATGGAAATATCCAAGAAATTTGGAGGGGGGAAAAAAAAAAAAACTCTCGGCTGACAAACGTGTTGCATTTTGAACGTAGAATTTGAAAATGAAAGTGCACAGGTCTCAGAAGTCCAAATTAAAACCACAGTCTAGCTAATGCATAAAATGCAGCGACCACATTTTGAACATAGTAAAGAAGTTCTGCCATCAAATTCCTGGCAAAGAGTCGGGTTAATCTTGTTGATTCAAAGATTCATCAATCACCACGAAGAACTGCTTTTCTTATATTTTAATCTTTCTTGAAGAGAATGTTTCAATACCGACCCAAAGATGGACCGAAGAAACCAGAAGATGCTTGCAAGTTGCTGTACAAAACTGGGAGAATACCCTTTTTCACGATAGCAAAGTTGCGAGTCAGACTACCAAATAATTGTTTTTAATTTTATGAAGACTGGTCAGATTTTGACTTATTTAATTTAATCTCTATGCAAACCTTTCTTGTACGTAAGCATTTGAATTAATATTGTACGTGGCAATGTATAAAACCTCAAATGTCCAATTAGCTACGAATGCAATATACATCAATCAAGTTACAAAGGAATTTTTTTATAGTTTTAAATTATTATTTTTTAGTGTTTTTAGATCGTTTTGATGTGCTGATGTTATAAGTAAATTTTTTAAAAATAAAAAAAATATTATTTTAATGCATTTTATAAGCCAAAAACACTTTGAGAAACAACATCTACCACACTTTTAAACAAGCACTTAGAACGTGAGTGTTAGTGCGTTCAACATGTGATGTAACTATCGTTGAATGTGATAACGTGCAAGTATTAGCAAGTCATATGTTGATATATAATTCAATCTCTTAAACTTTGAAGCATATGTTGATTGAGGTTCATTATGAATGGAGAAAGCTCTGTTGTCTCAGAGTGTTGATCAATCCACCATTAGAGAGTGCATACGGTTAGGCTAACCTTTGCATTTAACCTAAATTTAGTATTAAGGAATTGATGAGAAGTACCTTATTTCAAGGATTACTGTTTGATATGTTTTATTAGAATAAGTCTTTTAATATTAGAGTTGTTATTACTTAGTTCTCAATTTCTTTGTTTCATGAACCACGTAGCAAAGTTGAGTTATAGTGTGCTGTTTTTACTCATTTAGTTAGGATTTTATAAGGCTATAAAATGCTAGACACATTTGCTTTCATAAAATAAGTCATTCATTCAATTTGTCTTGAGTTCTTCATCACTTGCAATTCTCTTGATCATCTGTTCATAACAAATTGGCATCAGAGCCACCACTCGGCTTGAGAAAAAGAAGAGTCGTAGTCTTTCAAGTGACTTATAAACACAGGAGAGCAAGATAGAGAGATGGCGAACGAAGGCAATGGAAATTTCATCCAACAATCCATACCACACTTTGATGGTCACTGACCATTGAAGCATGCTAATGGAGAATTTCATGAGATCCAAGGAATTTTGGAACTTAGTTAAGACAGGTTATGTGGAGCCAGAGGCAGGAGCAATTGTGACTGAAGCACAACAAAAAAGACTCGAGGAATTAAAGCTTAAGAACCTAGAAGTGAAGAATTACGTGTTTCAGAGAATTGATAGAACTATTATGGAGACCATCTTAAAGAAAGACACCTCTAAGCAAATCTGGGATTCAATGAAGAGGAAACACGAAGGGAATGCAAGAATGAAGCGTTTAATTCTTCAAGCACCGAGGAAGGAGTATGAGACCCTCGAGATGAATACAGGTGAGAATATCATTAAGTACTTTACTAAATTTATGACTATTGCCAATAAAATAAGGATTTATAGGGAGCAGGTGCAAGATGTAACAATTACGCAGAAGATCCTTAAATCTTTGACTGACAGATTCAATTACGTACATAGTTTATTCAATCAAAGAATCCAAGAATATTGATGTGCTCTCAATCAATGAGTTGCAAAGCTCATTGATTGTACATGAACAAAAGTTCCAGAAAAGTAGTAGGGAAGAACAAGCCCTAAAAGTGACACTTAAAGATAGGTTAGGAGGTAGAGGCTGAGGCAAAAGAGGTTTTATAGGAAGGAAAAGAGGCAGAGGGCGTCAAGCCTTCAACAACACCACCATGGAGTGTTATAGGTGTTATAAGCTTAGCCACTTCCATTATGAATGTCCTACTATGAACAAAGAGGTAAATTATGTTGAATTGGATGAGGAAAAAGAGATATTGTTAATGTCTCATATGGAATTGCATGAAGTTAGGCATGAGGATGCATGGTTTTTGGATTCTAGGTGCTCAAATCATATGTGTGGAGACAAAGCTATGTTTTGTGAGTTGAATGAGGGGTTTAGACATTTAGTAAAACTTGAAAACAATACAAGGATGACAGTGTTCAAGAAAGGAAAAGTCAAGCAGTAATTGGATGGCTTTCATCATGTTGTCACATATGTGTTTTATGTACCTAAATTAAAGAATAATCTTCTAAGTGTATGACAGTTACAGGAAAAAAGTCTAGCTATTCTTATCAAAATATGAATAAGCAAGATCTACCATCATGTGAGAGGTTTGATTATTCAAACTAGGATGATAGCTAATAAAATATTTGTATTGTTAGCAAAGGCTCAAGTCAAAGAAGCTTCCTGTTTCCATACACCTACACAAGACCTTTCACATCTATGGCATTGCATGAACGACCATCTTAGTTATAAAGGACTAAGAACCTTTCAATACAAGAAAATGGTTCAAGGATTACCACAACTTCTTACACCATTTACAATGTGCACTACTTGTGTAGTTAGTAAGCAACACAAAGATCTCATCCCAAAAAAGAGCTAGTGGAGAGCATTTCATAAGCTACATCTCATTCATGCTGGCATCTATGACCCAATCACACCAATCTTAAACTGCAAGAAATGGTATTCCTCATGCTTTATTGATGACTATAGCAGAAAAGTATGAGTTTATTTTTTGGTAGAAAAATCAGAAGTTTTCCGGTCTTTCAATTATTTTAAAAGTTTGTTGAAAAAAAAATTGACCAATTTATTAAGTGTTTCAGAATTGATAGAGGTGGTGACTTCAACTATATGGAATTCAATGAGTTTTGTAAGCAAAATTGAATCAAAAAGCAGCTCACCACAACCTACAATTCTCAACAAAATAGAGTGGTTAAAAGGAAAAATAGGACAATGATGAACTTGGTAAGGTCTATGCTTTCAGATAAGAAGATTCCCAAAACCTTCTGGCCTAAGGTAGTGAACTGGACTATGTATGTGTTGAATAGTGTTGCATTTTTACAATTAAAGAAATGCTTCTAGAAGAAGCATGGAGTGGAGTGAAGCCCTTAGTTAAACAATTTAGAGTGTTTGGATGTGTGGCACATGTCCATGTGCTTGATGCGAGATGAACCAAACTCGAAAACAAGAGCTTTTGTTGTGTACTGCTAGGTGTGAGTGAAGAATCCAAAGGTTACAGGTTCTATGATATTCCTATTGAAAAGAGAGTTATGATTAGCACGGATGTAATTTTTGAAGAAGAAAAATAATGGGACTGAGATATGAGTTACATGGAGCAGTTACTAATGGATTTAGAATGGGGAGAAAAAGAGAATGACACTAATAAAGATGAAACAAATGGCAGTGAAGGTAATGAGACAAGTGAGAATGATATTGAAGGCATAGAAAATGCTTCTTTAAATACAACAAATGAAGAGGATGTTAGACCGAATGAGAGAAGAGAGATAAATGCTCATGTTTGGATGAGAGACTATGTCTCTGAAGAAGGGTTATCAAAGGAAAAAAAATGAGTTGAATATAAAACTTGTAGCTCCTGATGATCCACTAAGCTATGGAGAGATAGTGAAGAGTTACAAGCGGAGGCAAGCTATGGATGCTAAATAAGGTCAATTCAGAAAAATGAGACATGAAGTTTGACCGAATTACTAGTTGGAGCTAAGAAGATTGGAGTGAAATGGATAATAAGATCAAGCTTAATGAGTTTGGTAAGGTGGATAAGTTCAAAACCCGGTTAGTTGCAAATGTTTATGCTCAATAACATGGTATGAACTACACAAAGGTATTTGCCCTAGTTGCAAGGATGGACACTATACACATAATCATTGCTCTAGCTGCTCAGAGAAGTTGGCCTATCTATCAACTCGATGTTAAATCCACTTTTCTCCATGGAGAATTAAGTGAGGATGTTTTTATAAAGCAACCAAGAGGCTATGAGTAGAAGGGAGGTAAGCACAAGGTTTACAAACTACATAAGGCCTTGTATGGATTAAAACAAGCTCCTCAAGTTTGGTTTAGTCGCATTGAGGCTCACTTAACTCATGAAGGGTTCTAGAGGTATATTAGTGAGCAAATCTCATTTGCCAAGCAAAACAGTAGAGGTAAAATTTTAATTGTTAATGTTTATGTCGATGACTTGATCTTTATTGGTGATAATGAGCAAATGATGTTAGAGTTTAAAAAGTCAATGATAAAGGTATTTAATATGACTGATTTGGGAAAAATGAGGTTTTTCTTGAGTATATAAGTGTTACAAAAGGATAATGGGATTTATGTCTATCAAAGAAAATACACACTAGAGGTTCTAAGAGATTTTGGAATGGGAGAAAGTAATGCAGTGATGAATCCTATTGTTCCTAGTTTCAAAATTGGGAAAAATGAAGAAGGTGACAGAATTGATGAGACCTACTATAAAAAAAAAAATTAGTAGGTAATCTTATGTATATTACTGCTACAAGGCCAAATATAATGTTTGTTGTGAGCTTGATACGCAGGTTTATGGCCAGATCAACAGAACTTCATTTGCAGGTTGCAAAAAGAGCACTACAATACTTAAAAGGCACTGTTGATTATGAAATATTTTACAAGAAATGTGGGAACAAGGAGTTGGTTGCATTCACTGATAGTGATTATGCATGAGACTTAGAAGATAAAAGGAGCATATCTGGTTATGTTTTTATGCTAAGTGGAGAAATGCTAAGTGGAGAAGCAGTTTGTTGGTCTTTAAAGAAACAACCTACAGTCACTCTTTCAATAACTAAAGCCGAGTTTGTGGAAGCTGCAACCTATGTTTACTAAACATTATGGATGAGAAGGATTCTAGAGAAGTTAAGTCATGCACAAGTTGGTTGCACTACTATGATGTGTGATAACAGCTCAACCATCGACTTCTCAAAAAATCATGTTATACATGGATACAGTAAGCACATTGATGTGCAATTTCATTTTCTACATGATTTTACTCGAGGTGGAGTTGTTGAGCTTGTGCATTGTGGTTTTCAAGATTAAGTGATAGATTTATTGACTAAACCACTTAAGTTGAAGGCATTTTTAAAGCTTCAAGATCAATTAGGAGTATGTACGATGCTTGGAGTAAACTAATTACTTATACAACAATTAAAGGGAGGGAATGATAAGAAATACCTTATTTCAAGGATTACTATTTGGCATGTTTTATTAGAATAAATCTCTTAATATTAGAGTTGTTATTGTTTAGCTGTCAATTTCTTTTCCATATAGTATTAGTTGAGTTATAGTGTGTTGTTTTTACTCACTCAATTGCTTTCATATATAAAATAAGTTATTCATTTAATTTGTCTTGAGTTCTTGATCACTTACAATTATTTTGATCATCTGTTCACAGCAGAAATAAAAGAAAGAAATATTTAAAGAAAGAAACATATAATTAATAATTGATTTTTTTTTAAAATTAAGTTGTAGGAACTCATGTTGTTTTACGCGAAAATGAAAACTTTATTCGACTGCTTATGGGTTGCTAGGTTATATCTATGTTAAATAAATAAATTATTAATTAATTCTAACATAAACGAGCCAACAAATAATTATATATATATATATATAAAATAAATCAGCATGAGCAATATTTCTCCAAACATGTATACTTTGAATTTAGTTGTCTTTTACATAAGATATTTATGAGAAATAACTTGCGAAATAAAAGTCTACATCCATGCAAGAAGAATAAAAGGAAAATAAATAATCATTCAGGTCATGAATTTGTATTTCACAATAATGTAAGGGTAACTATTCTAGCTAGCTAGTTTATTAATTTAACATGTAAATATGAGAACCCTGCAACAAAATAACATAACATAACGAATGAATTCCGTTATTGTTCTTGCGATAGACTCTTATTTCAGTTCATAGTCCCTACTACCGTAAGGGCTGAATGCTTCTGATAACATGTTATTCTTCCTCCAGGAGCTCCATCCCATTTCTTCACAGATCTCATCACTGTGGTTGATACTGAAAGTTGAGATGCAATGCCTCTTATAAAACCTTGTAGTCCTCTTTGCAATTTCAATCTCTTTAGAAACCTGTTCAAGCATCTTGTCAATAGTCGGGAGCTTAAATTTGTTGTCAATAAGTCGTGCCAGCCAAATGCTGCGCAGCTCTGATGTGTGAAGGTTCGCAACACTCTCTATGAATCCCAAAAAAGCCATGTTTGGTATCAATGGATGAACAGTTCCCCTGCAACGCAAATCAAGAAGTTATTATTAGGACCACCTCTTCTGATAAACAAGTTGAAGCTATTGCCACGGATTTAGGTTTTGAAAAGCTTACCTGTACAGGGGCATAACACCAGAACGGGCATCCTCTAACAAACTGCAAAAAGGATCCGGTAAGATGTCTTTGAGCTTTCTCTTCCCATCAAAACCAGTTGCAAATATGACAACATCAGCCTCCACTTTAGTGTTGTCCTCAAATTCAAGTCCTTCCTTATTGAACCACCATTTTGATGCCTTTTTGAACACAATCTTCCCCTTGTCTGCCTCAGAAAAGAAATTTTCTGGCATGATTGCCATCTGACAAGATGCATAGTCTTCAATGAAAGGGTGATCTGGTTTTAATCCATATTTCTGCAGAGGAAGTTTGTGGAGGAGATAGGACTCTATAAACTTGGAAACTACATGCCTCTGTGAAATTCCATTACAGTATTAGAACCAGTCACACCATTAGCATTTTAGGACTTCAAAATGAATCGAATATGTCAAGATGTGCTCACCATGGGAGATAGCAGCAAGCAAAGCATAGTCCTGAGGAGACTTTGGTTTGGCCTTTCGTGTATGAACTGAGAAGATCTTGTGGAAAAGAACAAGAAAAATGGCAAACCCCATACCCAGTAATGGGGCACAGTCCAATGTAATGTCCTAACAACCATGGTGCACGGTTGCCCTTCAGGACCTACAACACATTCAAACATGACATCTTGATTTAATTAGTAAAACGGAGAAGAATAGTTTCTGAAATTTCTGTTTTTGGAAATAAAGAAAAGAACTTGATCATCCATTTCTTTTCAGCGAAAACAATTCCATATATTTTTGCTCCACCATCGCCAAAAATCATGTGTGCAAATTAAGTATGTGAAGAATCAAGATAGATATGGGACAGGTGGTTTTCTTTTTTCTTCGTGGAAAACTGTCCCTTGATCATCAAACATGCAAGAGTCAAAGCTGGAACGTTAAATGGCTGAAAACATGTGCAGTCAATAAGTCCACACATGATCTATACTTTCATTGTAGATTCTGAGAATTGACCACGAGATGGCTTTTTTTCTTTCCATTAGCATGACTTGTGTTACCATGCACGCTACATCAATTTAACGTGGAACATCATTAATTCTAACCATTCAAAGATTTATTGCTGTCTCTGCTACTTTTTCTGGGACCAAACTATGACGCTATCAACACGTAAGATCACACAACAACAGCAGCAGCAAAAATGTCCAGAGGTGTCTTTATATATATTATATTATTTTATATCTTAGACTCGAAATATGGCCCATTAATTAAACAATAAGCTGTGGAGAAACTGGTGAGGCCATCACTTGTACCAGAAAAGGAGGAAATTGAAAGCAATTGCTGTGGGACTTACAAGAGAGAACATATATTCAAAAACTACTTGCTAAAAGTTCGTGATTTACGTGTATGGATCATATAAGATATAATTAAACCAGATTTTAATCTTTTTTTAAAAGAGAGAGAGAGAGAGAGATGTGGAAATTAATAAAATTTAAAATTGATCAAACAAAATCTATTTAAGATTAATACTTGTGTTTGTGTGGGTGTATAAGAAAAAAGAAATGAAACTTCTATTAAAGATCCTGTGAAACTTATATATTAACATATGAAAGAAACAAGTTGGCCGTTGACATGCAGATAAGTTAGTTTGTGTAATATTATGAATATGCAATTCATCAAAAGCATGAATGAAGCATATTTAATTAATTAAGCCGAGCTTGTACCTTGGTTTGCCTCAGCGCACTCAAGAGCTAAATCAATAGCTGATTTTTTGAAGCCAACGACTGCCACCTTCTTTCCCTTATGCAGTTGAGTAGCCGCTTCCTTGTCAAGCTTGCAGTAATCTAGGGAATGCATCACCTTGCCCTTGAATACTTCGGGGCCTTTCTTGAGTGGGAACTCAGGAATCTTAGGTATATCTCCATACTTTCCAGTGCAAACGACAAGAAATTCGAACGCGTACCACTGAAAGGAAGCAAAATACGAATAATCAGCAAAGAATATTGACAGTATATATGTACAATAGCCAAGACAGTCTTGAAGTACATCTGTATATTAATTAACTAGCAATAGAGTTTTGAGCTATGTTGATGGGAGAAAAGAAAATAGCAGTATTAGTTTTGAAGCTAGTGTAGGAAAAAAAAAAAAACATTAGTAAGGACCTGAATGGTATCAGATTGTTTGCTTTGCACAGCAACCTCCCATACCGGCAGTCCTGGCAAAAGGCTGCCATACTCCCCGGGTTCGCCGCTATCAGCTGGTTCGCGGCCACCAACAAACCGGACCTCCACCACCTTTGAGTTGAACATCACGTACTTCATCACATCAAAATGCTCAGCATAGGATTTCAAGTAATCCAATATCTCAATATAAGAAGGAAAACTTGGGTCATCTCTGTTAGGCCAGGGAAAATCAGTGAATTCATAATCACCGCGAGGGGATTGAAGTTTTGTAGAGCTGTAAGAGCAACTTTTCCACACCCCTCCAATGGAGTCACTCGCTTCAAAAACCACTGGATTGTAGTTAGATAGCTGCTTAGCAACAGCTATACCACTTACACCAGCTCCAATGATGCCTATTTTTGAGACCATCATATCGCTTTGCCTAGCCATGAAAGTAATAATTTTGATAAAAATTATAATTGAACTTAGGTAAGGTGCAATGTGATGCTTGAGGTTTAATTCCTATTTATAGAATTAGAAGCACGTGAATTGACTTCAAGGAAGTGAAATAGAGGATATACGACCATTTCTAATCCTAATATTAAAGTAGTTGTGAGAAATTGGTTCGAGATCGAGACGAAATTTCTCCAACACATGGTTTCCTTTGCCCCTTTTGATTAAGATGGACGCAATTTTTCGATCAATTTCCTTGCACCTTCAAACCCTAATTAATATAAGACTGCTCACATGCATTTTATATAAATACATGAATGTATATACACACACAGTAAATACATGTTGTGCGTAGGGCTAGCTAATAATAATCACAAGAATAATAATAATAATAATAATGATAATGAAGTGAGAAATACCAAGACGACAAGAAAAGCAAAAACTTCCGTCATATGCAAGATTTTGATGCACGGTAACGCAGAATCTAAACGTACGTTATTAGAGCAAACCTTGAGTATTGTACGTTCTTGCTAGAATTTATGTGGAGGTGGCGAGTATTTATGCAGCTCTACTTTATAGGGTCAGAAATTTGAATCTAATTGCTTAGTAATTAATTGCGATTTTAAGAAATTAACTTGGTGATTAAGAAAAAAAAATGTTCATTATTTCAATTAAGAGATTAAATCTTTAGGTCACCACTCAAGGAAAAAATAATAATTAAGTGCACTCTAGCTGTCAAATTAAATTGTTGGGACTTCTGGCATTCAATCAGCTATAGCTAATAAACTTTAAACTCACGTGCTGGAGAAATTTCAACTCAATTTTGGAAGAAATTAAAAGAATCCATGCAAGAGTTAGGTTTCTCTATCTTTTCTGTATTTGTCTGGTACTAGCAGCACGTTTGCGATCATAGCTGGAACCAATACTCTTGCTTGTCTTGTAACCTAATATACTGCTCGGTTACAGGGGTTTCCTCCATCAAGCCATCAATTAAGACTTATTTTGAGTGAAAACTTACGAAGATTTTAACATGATATTTCTCGGCTTGTTAAAAAAAATTATGGCTTAATCAGCACGCTTTGAATGTTCCTTGTTTTTAATTGTGCTCGTGTTTTGAGCGACTAACTTTCTTTCTAGTTTGTTTACCAGTAGTTGAGTGTATTGATTTTCTTGCTTGTTTGTTTTCTAATAAAGTGGCTCTTTTATGTAATGGATCTCAATATATAACATCAAGAGCAATGCTTATAATTTTAGAAAATATTTAACCTCCAATCACCATATACAACATTAATAGAATTGATTGAGGTCATTGTTGATACAACTTTAAGAGAGAAAAACCCACACAAACTCACCCTAAAATCAATGAAAGCTACAACTTTACAATTTTCTCTTTCTAGCTCTCTTTGATTCTCTTATCATTCCACACATTTATTAATGTATATTACAAACCTATTTATAGAAAAATAAAATGCTCCAAAAGTCATTAATCATGTCACTTAGCCTCGAAATATCTTCTTCATTCTTTCAATAATGGTTACACCTGCCATTGAAAAACGCTCTCCTCTTTTAGAATGCAAATCTAGTGCATATTGGTAGGGAGTCAAGTTTAGTCATCAACATCCCCCCTTTAAATTTGACTTTCTAAACTTTTTCAGTACGAGCATCTTTTTCATTCTTGTAAATACATCATACTTGAGTAGTTTTATAAATATATCAGCAAGTTGATCATAAGTTCTGCAAGATACCAGCTCAACTTCTTTGTTTTTTACATGTTCCTTAATGAAATGATATTGAGTATCAAAATGCTTACTTCTTTCATGGTACATTGGGTTCTTTGCTAAAGTGATCGTGGAACATGTAGAATTCTATAAGATTATCTTGCAAGAAATTTAAAAACTTTAACATGTTCCTCAACCAAATACCATAACATACAACTACTCTAACAACAACATACTCGGCTTTATATGTCACGATAGCTAGCTTATTAGATATCTAAGTAAATGTTGTATCTCCTATGAAAAATATGATACAAGTTTTGCTTTTTCTTTCATTCAAGCCATGTCCCTAATCACAATCAAAGTAACCAATAAGTTTGAAATATTCAGAATATATGTAGAACATTCCATCATTGAAAGAACCTTTCTTGTACCAAATAATTATTTCAGTGGTATTTAGATGAGACTAATCAAGATTCCATGTACCTACTCTTTACTTTGATTCCATAGAGTGTATCTGGTTTAGTGCATGTTAGGTATCTTAAACTTCCAACTAGATTCTTAAAGCAGGTTGGATCAAGATCACCTTGATTATTCTTTCTTAATTCTTATCCTGCTTCAGCTAGAGTAAAGACTAGATTGCATTTCTCCATGTTAAACTTCTTAAGAATTTCTCTTGCATAGTTTTCTTATGCTATGAAATTCCTTTTTCACTTTGTACAACTTTAATTCCTAAAACAGTTATGCCATTAAGCCCATTCCATCATCTCGAACTCTTTAACCATGCTTCTCTTGAATAATTCAAACATAACTAAATGATTATCGGTAAAGATTAAATCATCAATATATATATATATATACACACACACATATCTATATACAAGCATATAACACACTTCCACCAACTTCCTTTTTCAAGTACAATACATGTTTATAAGGATATTTTTTACACTCATCTTTCATAAAATAGTCATCGATCCTAGTATCTTATAGATATAGAGCTTGTTTTAATCCATATAAAGCTTTTTTTAGCATATCCAGGTAGTTAGTCAATAAAGATTTTTTCTTCATATATCCAGGCAGTTGATAAATCTTTCATCTCTCTTATCCTATTACTAAAAGTAACAGTTTGATGATTTCAACTCTAACAATAAGAGCAAAGACTTTCTTATATTTTTTTTTCTTACTTGTACCTTTTTATGATAAACTTGGCCTTCCATCTCTAAACTCCTTATTGAGCATTCATCTTTTTCTTATTTGAATTTAATGGTTTTGTGTTATTTCAGGAGTGCAGTCAACTCTCAAGTCTTGGTTTTTTAATGGATCTAATTTTTCATCCATTGTACTCCTTCATTTGTCTTTTTTGTTAACTTATTCAAAACTAACTGGATCACAACTTAGTTATAAATATAATAAAATAAACTCATTATCATATATAAATCTTATGTCCTAGTACAAATCTTCCAAGTTTTGAACCCTTATGTTAGATAATTTTCATGCTATTGAATCTAAAGTTTCATTCATCTATGGTGAAGGATGAACACTTTATAAAGTTTATGTCTCTACTTCTATTAAATGAGCATGTTGCTTTTCTTCAATAGTTAACTTTACATTTCAAAAAGACTCAGCTTGGTCTCATCTCCAAGATTCATTTTCTTTAAAAATGATATTTTTATTGAAGAAAATTTTTTTGGTGATGGGATTGTAAAGTTTATATCATATTCTATTACCATATCTAACAAAGATAAACTTTTCTTGTTTATTTTCAAGTTTTTATATTCTAGCCTCTGAAATTAATCTTGGAATACATGATGAATCCAAAAACTTAAAGATGACACACATTTAGTTTATGAGTGCTCAATGCTTCATGTGGTGTCTTATTCTTCAAAATTTTCATAGCACACAAGTTTAGAAGATAAGTTGTATATGAAGCTTTTTCATCCCAAAAGCTTTTAAGCAAGGACTTTTCCTTTAACATTCTTCTAACCATGTTAAAGATAGTACAATTCTTTCTCTTAACTACACCATTTATATATAGAGTGTAGGCTAGAGTGTATAGATGTTTAATTCCTTTTTTCTTTGGGAATTCTTCATATGTACTTAATGTATATTCACCACTTTGATCTAGTCAAAGCATTTTAATTCGATAGCCACTTTATCTTTTTTATAAAAGCTTTGAACTCTTTGAAGCTATTAAACACCTCTGATTTTCTCTTTCAAAAATTCACCAAAATTCTTTTATTATACTTGTTAATAAATGTGAGAAAATATCACTTCCCACCATTTGATTTTAGATTTAACAAACCATATACATTGAGGTATATGGCTATCAAAGAATAGTCAACTTTAAAACTAACTTAAATAGCTTGGTTACTTTTTGATATACTTATTTTTTTAAGTTGTTTCTATATTGCATACTAAGAACATAACTATCACAAATCTCATTATGATATTGAATGTTAGACGACCTTTCACCATCTTCTTGCTTCTCAACTTCCTTAGACTCTTAAAATTAAGATTTCAGTCTTTATCATTGACAACACTTTTTAGACACTTTGATATGTCATGATGAATAGTAAGTGAAAGGTCATGTTCTTTGTCATTTTAACTCTAGTCAACTTTCCTCAAGTATTTGCAAAGTGTCAAATACAAATCCTTTAAGCTTATTTGATAACTTTTCTCTAGAAATTGTCTAAAGCTTAATATATTTATCTTTATTTATAGCAAATAGTAGACATTGAAGATAAATGCATGATTACTGTTGTTATCCATTTTTGGATCCCCGCACAAAAAAGAAGCAAATACCAAAAAAAACATTTGAAAGAAACAAAAAATATGTAGCAATGAGAAGAGGATGTCAAAGCGCCTAGAAAATGGTCAAAAAAAAGGTTGAAGAGGTTATAAAATACAAAGTTTGAAATTTAACAATATATTTTTTACTTATGAGAGCTCTGTTAACAAAAAAAATTCAATTTGAGAAAGAAAAGTCCAAAATCATATGTTTATGGACTCAATTAAATTTTATTAAAAGTTTAATTGATTTTATGGAAGGTTTGATTGTAAGAAAATTGATTTTTAAGTTAATTTGGACTTTAATTGGAAGAAATTAAAGTTCATGGGTCAAATTATAATTTTTTAGAGTTGATTTGGTCAAATCAGGGGCTTAATTGCATAAATATTAAGGTTTGATGACCAATTAGGAACTTTAATTAAGAAATCTGAAACCAAAAACCAAACTGAAAAAGGCACGTAAATAAAGGGGCTGAAATTGACTGAATCAGGGGCTAAATTGAAGAATTTGAAAGTTTACTGATCAATTGATGGTCAAAATGCACAAATTCAAAACCAAAGACTAAAATGAAAAAGGCAGCCAACATTAAATCTCACGTTGGAATTTAGCAGGGATACAATTGAATTGATTCTTAAAATTAAAATTATAATTGAGAAATTGATTAAACACATAAAAAATAGAGGACTGATTTGGAATTTAACATATTTTGGTGTCATTTTCTTTTAAATAAAACGACATGTTTTGTATAAAACGGCGCCATTTCAATGCATTGTTCATGAAAAAAAAGAGCACAACACGGTGTCGTTGTAAACAGCATTGTACTTCTTCTTCTTTCCCTGGACGTACGAGGTAGGGGAAGAAGAATTCTTTTTTCTCTTGCTCTCTCTCTCTCTCTCCCACACTTGGCCAAACCCTGACACAACTCACACCCCTCACCAGCCACCATGATGAAGATTAGACAGGGGAGCCATGCCCTCCAGACGGTTGGGGCAACTGCACAGAGGCCGCCCTAGCCGCTCTTCCCTGTCTCCATGATTGGATAGAGGTAGGGTAACTCCCGCTCCCACTATCCTATAAATACCTCACTCAACAAACAGTAAAATGGAGAGAGAAAGATTAAAAAAAAATAGGGGTGAGATTATAGAGAAGAGAACGAAGAAAACCAAAAAGAAAGAGAGAAATAGGAAAAAAAAAAGATTGGAGAAGGAAATAGTAGGAAAAAAAGGGACGAGGAAACTAAAAAAAACAAAAAAAAAAGGAGGGAAAGATTACAGAGGGGGGATGAACTGAGGTTTTAGGAAGAAAAAACAGAGGGAATTGACAGAGTAGAAAACAGAGGAGTTTTTCTAGAGAGAAAAAGGAAAAAAAAGGCAGAAAATGGGAAAAAACATAACACAAAGAAACAGAGGATGAAATGACATTTTGACAGAGAAGGGGAAACACGATCGGAAAAAAAAGAGAAACAGAAGCAAAAAAAAAAGAAAGAAATAACAAGGGAAAACAGAGAGGAGGAAAAGAGGAAACATAAGAGAAAGGAGGAAGAACCATCACGAACCACATCCTGTTTTCCACGTTCCCACCACCAAAACCGTCGTGAGCCATTGTTAGGTTAGCCTTTCCCCTCCCTTCTTCTTCTTCTTTTTCTTTTTCTTCTTCTTCTTCTTCGTGATCTCCATTATTCTGCAAAATGAATAGTGGAGAGTTGCTCCACTATTCATTGGGTCAGACAACACCGACCAAGACCCAAAATGACTAGGTCGGGTCCAGCCCAGTCCAAAAAAAAAAACTTTTGGGCCGTTGCAAATCTGGTATTAAAATACCTAGTTTTCTCTGAAATGTTGCAAAATTTTCAAAATAAAAAAAGGCTTGTTTTCATGCATACGGCCAAGTTTCTTAAAAGATTAAAAATAAAATCATATCATATTTTCATACAAAAAACAAAAAAAATAAAAATATGTGTTAGATGCATTTTGGTTTTAATAACCAGATTATTAAAACCATGAGAACTACACCAATATTTCAAAAAATACAAAAATAATATTTTGTTTGCTTTCAATAGCCGGGATTACGAACTTATACGTAAGATGTATTCCTAAATTCTTTTAACATTAAAACGGTTAGGTTTTTACCCGATAAGATAAAGACCTCCTTACCGAGGAGGACTTTTCTTAAACCATAGACGAACCAACAATTAGAAATACAATAACACCTTAACTTTTTATCAGACAATCAAACAGTGCAGCTTACAATAGGTAGGATGTATTTGAGGTGCTAATATTTTTTCTTTACGCAACCAGTCCCTGTAACCGATCTCTGAGACCGGTTAGGGTTTTTAGTGACCAAAATATTAGGTGGTGATTCTCATTCTCTCTTTCCACTGATAAAAGACAAAAATTTCTTATCTTCCCCACTTTCCCAATACAAGAGTAGACGATCGCCGCAATCTTTTTTTTATAAGAATATATCTTCTTCCTTGGAGTAGAACTTTCAAAATATCGTTAAATATGATTTATCCATAAACCTTCTCATTAATTTTAGTGAAAAAAATATTTCTACTGGTCATATGATTACTGGCACCAAAATTAAAATACCAAATACCTTGGTCCTATTTAGTTGAGTTGTATGTCATCAAACTCATCGAATCTCCAGTAACTTATTTCTTTTCTATAAAGTGGGATTTGTTGTTAGCTTTATTTGATGGTGATGATCGACATTCATTGCTATAATGTCCATATTTATGATATTTATAGCATTAAATGTTTTTGTTTTATCAATATTTTGATGATTGTTGTAACCACTTCTCCTTTATCTTCATTTTTTCACGAAATATTATTTCGTTGTCCTTTATAATTAAATCATCCTCTTTCTCCTTCAAATAATCCTCTGCCACCTTTTACTTTAGATTTTGAGTTAAGACCTCTTTCTTTTTATGATGTTCCCCCATACTTACCTCTCTGTATTGATGTGTAGTTTTGAGTGTTGTGCTTGCTCTACATTCTATCTTCTAAACATTTTTTGATATCTTCGTAGAAGATACGATCTCAAATATTGCTTCATCAAAAACCTAAACCTAGTATAGGATTGCTTTGACTTTACAATCCTTCCTTTTATCATCTTTGAGAGCTTTGTTTTTTCTATGCTTTAATATCACTTGTTGGTGGAGTGTGTGATTGAGGTTGCTATTGGTGTACCTCTAAAAAGAGAAATTCACACAACAAACACTAAAATCAATAAAACCATAAGCTTATGAATCTCTCTTTCTAACTCTGTGATTCTCTTGATCATTCCACACACTAAACAATACATATTACAAACTTATTTATAAAAAATGAAATAATAAAAAATATTCATTGATTATATCACCTATTTTACTGTGTCTCCAACTATCTTCTTCGTCCTTCTATAATGGTTGTGCCTATACCATTATAAAACTTTCTTCTTTTCTAGAATATATGGGTATTGCATATGAGTTGCTCGTGAGTCAAGTTTACTCGTCAAAAGTGAGCACCTTTGCTCCAAACATTCATAACTCTGATTTGGATGTTTATTTGGGTTGTAAGATTAACAGAAAGCTAATTTGATATTAATGAAATATTATGTTTTGTTCTTAAAAGAGAAAAAAAAATCAAATGAGTAAAACAACAAAAATGAAGGGGTTTACGTTGTGTTGTCTTGAATTGTTTTTCTTCGAGAAGGGGTTTTGTCAGATCCTTGGGTGAGAAAGGGCCAATCAAGCCAAAAAAAAAAAACCAAGTCATGTCTTTTAGGTTTGGTTTTGAGGTTGATGTTGTGGTTGTGGTTTTAAAAAAGTTGTTTTATAAAAAGTACTTTTAGTTAAGGTTAGTTTGGAAAAATATATGTTTGGTTAAAACTATGGTTGAAATTGAGTTTGAACAAAATGTAGTTTAATGTGTTTAGTTAAAAAAATGCTTCTCAAATTGAGGTTATAACATAATTAAAATATATATATATATATATTAATATTAATAATTTTTAATTTAAATATTGTAGATGTAACTACTGTTATTATATCATGAAATAAATAATATTGATATCAAATATTTTTTATTATTCCATTAAACTATGTGCAATGTCATCACATACGAAATCTATCCAACAATGACTATATTTTCCATGGTTTCTTAAACGCGCAACAACAAAAACTGAATTTTTTTACGTTATCAAGCGATCTCCTTCTAATTTTTTGAATAAAACACAATTAAAATAAAAATAAAAACTGAATTTTTTATAACTAGGTCAGACCCGGCAAGAACATAATTGGAATTGCGATCAAATTCTACAAATGATACGTCATCATGCGATATCCTTCTAATTTATAGTGTTATTAAATACTATTAAATACTAGTTTTTCGAGTAAAACACAATTTGAAAAAAAATACAATTTCATTACGTACAAAATTCATTCGACAAGAACTATAGTTTCCATGATTTTTTGAGCGTGCAATAAAATTAGGTAAAATATTATCAGGAATAAAATTGAGATTACAGTACGAGTAAATTTAATACACCTTAAACTAATTTTTTTAAAAAAAAATTATTGTTCACGTTCACGTGAACAATGCGAGTGAAATCAATTAACTGCACTGGTTTTTCAGGGGAAAAAAGCTAAACTTTTCGCATTGGTTTTTCGAGGAAAAAGCACTGTTCACTTTAGTGATCAGTGCGACAACTAGTGGAGCCATGCTCTACTGTTGTGCTTCCTCCCCCACGAGAAGCAGCAAAATACTGCTTCTCAAAATTTGTGGCACAATCTTTGATTTTAATGGGTCCTACCAGCATAAAGCATTTTTTTTACATTACCAAACGATATTATATGTGACTGCAGGTGAACCTCATCACTAGGACTACCTTTGGTGGTCTAAAAATGCTGAAACGCTTCTTGGCTGCAGCAGTGCTGAGGTCATGATGGCTCTTGTAACTCTGAATTTGACTTTGCTTTTAGAAATTAGAAACAAGTCAAAAGTTATACCCGTTTCTTTTTCCTCAACTAGGCTGATATATCCCACGCATAAACCGGCCAGTTCTCGATTTGTTTTGACAATCTAGTAAGATTATCACAGAAGCCTTGTACTATTTTCAACATAGGTTATAGGTATGGTTGTTTATGTGATGAAAAAAAAGTAAGCATAAACCTAGATTTGAACGAGTAACATGCATGAATCCATGTCACTAGCTACCCAAAGAAAAAAAATAAAATGAGTATCTCCTGATACAAGTGTAGTCTTACTTTGAGGAAGGGACATACGCAGGAAATTTGGAAGAAGGTTGCGGGAAAGAAAGCTTCTTGCATTTTTAACATGGATATAGACTCTTAAAACCAAAGTGTGCACGTCACCTAATTAGTCCTAATTAAAATCAAAGTCCACACCGAATTAAGATGCAGTGACCATATTGTTTGGTGATGCTCATGGTTTTCAAGTTCCTGGTAAAGATCAGTCTGCTGGCTGGTATTGATCGTTCAAAAAAAAAAAAGTTGGTTGCAATTTAAAAAAACAAAGTTCATGCTGATTCAAAGATTCAACTTCAATTTTATTTTATTTTTCTTCTATTATATATGGAAATCTCCACGAACAACTACTTGTTTATATGTTAACGAAGAGATGTCTCACTTACAGCCCAATCTTTGACTGGGGAAACCCGAATGATTCTTCTTAAAAGAAACAAAAGTGAAACAAAAAGCAGAACTTTAGTCTATAGTCTTCCCATTTGGATGTTGCTGCATAACGCAATTAGAAAATAATATAAATTATATTTTAAAATTTTATTTAATAATTTAAAATTTTAGATTGAATTAGTTCTTTGATATAATATTATAGCCTTGATAACTAAGTAGTCATGAGTTCAAATCTCATCATCTCTATTTATTTTATAAAAATTAAGTACAAAGTAATGTAGGCCTTTACAAGTTTCAAGTCCAAATGTCTTTCACTTGAGGAGATGTGTTAGGAAATAGTATAAATTATATCTTAGAACCTCACATAACAACTTAAGTTTTTTGGTTGAATTGACTTTTTAACAAAAAAATATTGGCATAATACATATAACCTCTTTCGCCACCACAAAAAACATGTCTGTGAAATCTTGATTTGTTAATTGTAATGTCAGGGGTATAAAAAATAGGTTTTGAGGTGTGAAAATCAGTATCTTTAAGGTATTAATTGTTTTTATTATATTTGTTGTAAGGTTAAAGCAATATACTTTCAAGATATAGCAAAACCTTAAACTTATAGACATAAACTTCTATAATTTTATTAAGAAATTCTATTTTATTTCTGATAAACATAAATAAAGAGTTTATAGAGAAAAATTAGGGAGGAAAAAGATTGTTTTTAATTTATTTATCTCAACATCAAACTGATATTTATAAATAAAATAACACCCTTTCAGACCAATTTGCTTATAAAGTTTATAGACATACATCTTCAAGCCAATATGTCTATAGAGTTCATACAAATTATTTGAACAATTTAGCAGGAGGTGTCATGTATAATTATTAGATTAATTAGTTTCGAAAATCTAATTAATTAACTTTAATTAATTAATTCCAAAAATAATAATAATAATAAATTATTTATATTAAATAATATCAAGTGTCAAGTTTCTTTAACTACCTAATATATAAGCTATATTTTAAAAACCACTAAGACAAAAAGTTATCAACTTGTTGAATTTAAACTGTTCTCATGTTTTCTTTCACACGAGTCAGAACATAACGTAAAGTATGAGTTAAAGTTGTCCTGGTCCAAGAATGCCTGAAACTGCCATGGAAATTTCAAATTAAGCTGGATTCATGAGCTCTGTGCAATTTTGACTCTATAATTAAAAATAATAATAAACCCTGAGAGTAAGAATTTTGATTGCATAATGTTTCAAAAAATATTTTTTTTTTATTACAACAAAATGTATTAAAATGCATATTGCAAATTAATGGTAGGTTTCGACGAAAATGCATAATGCATATTTTTTGATTTATGAAAAGTTAAGTTAGCCTCTGTATTCCAACCACTACCAATAAATAATTAAAGTATTGTAATAACGTGCTGCCATGTATAAAATCATCATGTCGTATATATAGTTCAATAATTAAAGGGATCCGTTCTAAAAATAATAATAATTAAATCATTTTAAACTAACCCTGCATGACACTGTGTGTTTTAAATGGGTTTGGGTAGATTTTGAATCTTTTTAAATAATTTTAAAAAATATATATATTATTTTAATATATTTCTAAATAAAAAATATTTTAAAAAATTATTATTATTATTATTATTATGATTTCAAACGGCTTTTGAAGGAAGTGGGGGGGGAGCAATTCTAGAATAATTATATATATCCACCATGTACGGTCAAATACACTTTTGGGAGGAGAAGAAAAAAACGGCAACGATTTGTATCAATTTGAAGAAGAAAATACATAATTGCATAATAATCCAACTATTTTGTTCGCTGCAAGTCCAGATTCTTTGAACAGAATGCGGTGGAGATGCATTTATCTAAAATACATTTCAAATATTTCCAAGTCATACTGACTTTTCCAAAAAAAAAAAAAAAGTTCTTGTTCTTCGATGGCTTTCAAGTTTCTAGATTGGAATTGCATTAGATCATATCTCAACCTAGACCATTAATTAATTTCAAGCAAAAAAGTTATGAAAATGACCTTTGGAATTTAAGCAAATGGTCGAGAATTATATGAAAAAGGAAATTTAAAATCAAAATTCCTTCTAATTAAATGATATATTATGAAAGGTTGAAAATTGAATGGGAAGTTTGAACAAGCTATCCAGAGTTCGTGTAAGTGTGAATAACTTCAACCCCAGCTGGCCCATTAAACCACCATCAACGGTGCTTGACGCCAGAGGGCGACCTTTCTCGGTGCCCAATCTCAGCACTGGCATCTAAGTATTCAAAATCACACCCATGAAAATATGCTTAGAGACGCATGCACACATGGAAGATTGAATAATAACTTTTGTATATCTTGATCAAATATATAAAAAAAAATTGAGAAATCAGTTAAAAATAAACCTAAATTAATTTTATAAAAACTTTAAAGAAAGGGTTTTTTTGGAATCCTAAATTATCTCCATCTTTAATTTAGACCGAAATTGCGCTAAATTATTTCTTGATTTATTTTGGACAGTTTTATTTTTTATTTTTTTTTAATGATTAGTTAAATTTTATAATTTTTTCCTTACATGATCTTAATTTTAATAATGAAAAACACAACACATGAAGAGAGTAGACATATTTAGATCGACAACCTAAATATTATGTCTACATAATAAAGTTTACTAGTAAGATAATAGTTTTTCTAAATAGTTATTCTATGAACCCCGGGTTCTCATTTAATTAGAAATGAAAATGAAGAATTTAAATTGATATTTCATGAATTAGAAGAAAAGACATTTTAATTATTGATTCTGGAGACTAAGTAAAGAACCAGTCGACTAGTTCATTTAATAACTCAAACAATCGAATGGTTCATCCAGAATAAATGAGGGGTAAAATTATAAATAACCAAATATTGGCAAAAACAATGCCTCACTAGGCGGGGAAGAAACAAAAAAGGGGGAAAAGGGATTAGGTTTCTTTCTATTTTCTTGGAAAAGGTTAGCAAATAGTGATTAAATAAGTTGTCGTGTGATAAAAAAAAAAAATTTTTGGGGATTTTTAAAGAGTTATAAAGGTTAGGGTGAGGGAGATTAGAAGAAAACAAAGAGGAGGGAAGAGAACAAGCATTTTCCCATTTGGATTAGCATTCAATGAAGATGAGAAGCTCATTTAAAATATTTAGTTTGAATTATTATACAATATATGAATGGATGAATGTGTCTGTGTTGTGTAGATGTTGAATTTCAAAAATTTGTTAGTTAAAATGTTAAATTATGATGGAATAATGTTTAATTATATGAAAAATCAATTCAATTAAAAGAATTAAAAAGAGAAAAAAAGGTATCCTTCGTATAGAGTCAATTTTGGTATAAGAGAGGAAAAAGAGAGAAATATAGAAAAAATTCAACTGGTTAGGATTCCAAGACCATTTTATTATTAGGTTAGAGGCACTCGACTTAAATATGCAAGCCTAAAAGAATTTGATTAGGAACTTATGCTTCATTTGTAAGTTTTAAGTTAGGGTTAATAATGAAATGAGGAGGAAATGAGAAATTTATTTTTTTTATGTAATTTGAATAGAAATGAATGAAAATAACTTAGAATATACACAAATGAAGTGAAAAATCCTAGTGTTATCGAAAGGAGTTAGTTCCGGCCATAAAGGGAAAGAGTTGAGGAAACTAAAACAATGCATAAATGTTCTTTTTTATATATACTTAATATAGCATGTATTGTGATGTGGAAAATGAATTGAAAAAAATGAAAATCTTGTGTTTAAATGGTAATGAAAATGTTGTTTATACCTTAAATTGTAACCATTGAAACTTTGCAAGAATTATAAGATTTTGGGGTTATGTTGTATAATGGTTTGAGGAAGAAATATTAAAGAAAATGAATGAGTCTTCCTTCAGAGAGTTTTAATTATTTATAGTAGGATGTGAAATGGATAAATTGATTTATTAGGTTTTTGTATTTAATGATGTTATAGGAAATGAAAAATGGAGGTATTGAGAATGGAATTTTCATTATGAGCTAAATATTATTCAAGATTAAGTTACAAGGTGAACTTACATTGAATTACTAAATGGAGAGAGATGCATATACATGTTTATACATGAGAGATTGCTGGAATAGGATCGCAAGTCGAAGAGGTAAGACCTTCATGAGTAGCAAGTAGAAGACTAACTCCTTTATTATAAATATATTAGAACTATTAATGATCATGCATTTTAGTTTTTGTAAAATTAAATGTATTTAGTTGTATAAGAGATGAGATGAATATGAAAAGGAATATGAAACTGACTAGTACTTGGTGAAGTTCTAAAGGCATCAATTTGATTGATAATCGGGAATATAAAATTAACTAGTACTTGGTGTAGTACTAGAGGAATCAGTTAGATTGATGACATTGTGAAATTGACTAGTACTTAGTGTAATACTGAAGGCATTAGTTTGATTGATGACCAGGAATATAAAAATTAACTAGTACTTAGTGTAGTACTAGAGGCATCAGTTTAATTGATGATCGGGAATATGAAATTAACTAGTACTTGGGGTAGTAGTAGAGGCATCAATGTTATTGACGATCAGGAATATTAAATTGACTAGTGCTTGACATAGTACAGCATCAATTTAATTGATGACCGGGATATGAATTAACTCTGGAAACAAAGAAAAGAGATTGGTTTAATAATCGATTATCTCCGTTGTTAGAATATCCCTTGCTCTCCTAACCGGTCTTTCTGGTCGTCTTATTACTCCAGTGTGATCCTAAGCGCTCAGTGTATAAGTTAAGTAGCAAACTTTCTTATCATGCTATATCATATTGTAATTAATGCTAATTGTTATAAAATAAATTGTTTACAGGATCTTCACAAGCTATTGATCTGCAATAGATAAATTTTGTAATTTTGTTAATAGATATTAAAGTTGTAATTAAGGAAAATATAAACCCATTTTGTAAATTCAAGTATGTTCTTTTAGAATGTAAGTAAATTTTAATAATAGGATGCATGTATCAACTAAATTTATTAAACTATAACTTTAGAGATTTTTAAATTAGTCCTTTTTAGTTATGATTACAAATGCATGAGATTTAAATTATGATTCTTTAACCTAAAAATTATTGTTGAATTATTGTGTGATGAATATGTTGGAATTATTGATGGAAGTATAAAATGATGGGTCAAAAGAATAAATGAGGTCTATTCTTGAAAGTGTTGAATTGTAAAATTTGATCCGAGATAATTGGATTAAGTAATGGAAGATTAAATTTAAATGTAGGGTTAGTACAAATAATCTTGTATAATTCAAGAATAAAAAAAGAATTTTACCGAATGATTTGGTATAGAATTTGTGAAGTCAAGAAATTAAGTGTTACACAATAAGTGAATAAAAGATAAATAAAAACACTGTTAATTTTTGTTCAAAATCAATTGACCGATTAGATTTACCAACTAATTTGATCGACTGTTTGATTAAATTAAACAATAAAAATCACTATTATCTCAATTGGTTGATGTAACTGGTCGACTGTTTGATTTATCAATAAGAGAAATTATAGAAATATAGGAGAAAATTGATAATGAGCTATTTTATATATAGAGAGAGGGGGGGAATTGTATTGCTAAAAGTTGAGGTTGTTATATATTGAACTCAATTTAGTATTAATTTGACTTAAAACCTGTATAGCAGTTAAATAAGTTAACTTGAATTAACTAAACAATATAATTTTAATATAAATAAAAAATAATTTAAAATGAAATTCAATTCAAGTTAAGATATCGACTAGATTATCTTGTTGAGCTATTTATACGAGTAAACTCCATTCAAGGGAGGTTGAAACAATGGGGTAATTAGATCAATTCCTAAGGCTTGCTTAATTCTAGCGTGCATCTTCAAAAGAAACTTTTGAATATTCAAAGATCATCAAACATTCTAAATGCTGGGCACCTTAAATCCAGTGGGAAATGGGCTTAATGAAACAGTGTAAATGGGCTTAAGAAAACAAATGAGGGCTTTGAAGGCCCAAATCATCATCTTTTTCAAGCTCAGACAATTTTTTTCGATCAATCTAATCCTTTTTATAAACTGAAATGCATGGGGCAATGGCCTTTTGTGTTCTTCAAAACCCAAACTAAAAATCAATCCAATCTATTTTGCAATTCAAATACGATGGGTTATCTGGACAATTGGGCTTACTATAATAAGTCTTTGGACTTCAGTCGCATTAGTAAATCCATGCATTAATTTGGATCATAGATAAGCATTCTTCTCTAATCTCTTTAGTATGCCCAACTAATATAAATCCACCAATATTAATTATAAGCCCAAATATAATCCTTAAGAGAAATTCATGTAATGATCCACTTTTTATATATAATCTTATTAAAAAAAAGTTTTTTTAAAAAAAATGAGTTTCGTTCTTTAAAAGAAATTCGTAAATACCATACCAATACTGTGGAACATGGAAATTATCTCCAATAAATATTATACGCGTCTTCCTACACAATTTGTTATCATGAATATAACTTTTGAAAATAGTTTTGAAATCGGCCCGGTTTGGCGGATCGATCCGGGGCTGGAACCGAGCCTAATTGAAAAAAAATAAGGAAGGAAAAACCTGGTGTGATCCGGTAAGACCCGATCAAAAACCCGGTTGCAACCCGTTGACTTTTATTTATTTATTTTACTAAAACGATGTCGTTTTGATTTTAAAAAAAAATTGACCTGGATGACCCGGTTGATCCGGTTGTTTTTGTCTAGATTTATTCATATAAATTGTGCTTATGTTGTGGATAAGGTTTATAACATGAATAAAAATTAAATAATAAATTATTTGGTATTGAAGATATTGTTTTATTAAAGGGAAAATATATAGTGAATCAAATTTTTTAAAGAGTTTTAGCTTTTAAATAAATACAGTAATGAATATATAAAAATGTAAATATGAATACATCTAAAAAAGCTAAATATAATTGTGAATGTCAACCATAATCAAATATATGATATTAGACAGAAGAGTGTGAGTTTTTTTTTGGTTCAATAGTATTTCAATGGAAACTAAATTTTCCTTGGACGATATTAAAAACGCATCCTTCATAACGACATGTTGCATTTAAAATAATTCAATAATTTTTCCTGAATGTTGAGCACAAGGTTTGAATCCAGATAATTAAGAAAAGAAATAATTTTTTTTAACCATTGCTCCAACTCCTTAGAGTATACTGCTAGATTGGTGCCTAGGCGACATCATGAGCATGTCATTTTTTTTTTTTCAACAAAAAAAAAAGCTCAAGTACTATTAATATAATTTAAAAAGTTAAAAAAAATGGCGGCTCCAGTTGTCATAGACTCTCCTAGATAAAAAAAATATATCAATTAACAAAATATTGAATTACAGGAATTAAAAAAAAAAAAAACAAGTTAACATGCTAAATCAATCACATGAGTCATGAAAATAGAATAATCTTATAAAAAACAAAGGGAAAAACTTATGAATCTCAGTTATGAGCATAACCAATGTTCGAAGGATAAAATTAAAAATACAAAGATTCAACAAACATGCTTTATTTAAGTCTTCTAAGAACAAAAAAAAAGGTCAATTGATAAAATATTGAATTACAGGAATCTAAAAAAAAATTAAAAGATAAAAAAAAATCAAGTTAACTCAAGTTAACATGTTAAACCAGTCATATGAATCATGAGAATAGGATAATTTTATAGAAAACAAACGGAAAATATTATGAATCCCAATTCTGAGCATAAGCAATGTTGGAGGACAAAATTAAAAATACAAAATAGTTTTTTATTTAAATGAAAACATAACCTGAGTCAACCCGAGATAGCTTGTCAAACATATGTCCTGGGTCGTGAAACCAAGAAAACCCCATAAAAAACATATAAAAATAATAAAAATTAGGCAACAACCAACCCTAATGAATAAGGAAGATACCTATGGGAAAAATAAATAAATAAATAAATAAATAAATAAAGGATAAAACAAATAAAAACAACTATAGTGAATCAAGGTAAGCCAACTAAACCCCCGTGACTTGGTTCATAAAAATATGATAATTTAATAGAAAGTAAAAAAAAATACAAAATTAATTTCTCAAATCAATTAAATATTAAAAAAAAAGTTAAAAAAAATCAATAAAAAAACTTAAGATAATCTAAATCAACTCAGACGAACAATTCAAAACATCAACAGCACGACTGCTCCCCTACATTTGCCAGTCAAGTTATCCTACCCTTTTTTTGGCCCCTAGAAATGTTTTTGTTTCAAATTTAAGATCAATAAGTATTTGTTTTGTTTTTTTTTTTTTTTTTGCAGCACTCAGCATCAACCATACCTTGGAATTATTCTTCAACATCAAGGGATGCCCGTATAAAAAAAATGTGAAATATAATCTTAAATAAAATAAATTTGAAATGATAAAATTATATAAAAAAAATCAAGTGAGTAGAAAATGGAGGGCTGGATCTTTTTCTTGACAGTGCAATTCAACCCGATGTTTTGCAAGAAAGAGAGCTAAATATTTGACGTTAGAGCAAGCAAGCACGAACGTTGCAATTCAAATTGTAAATTTGCAAATGTTGCATGTCATTTTCACTCAATCAATCGCTAATAATGAGACACAAAGGACCTGTTCAGTCGTAGAAAATAATTTCCCACTTTTTATCTTCCATTTTCCTTTTCTTTTACAAGTTTTATTCTCTCTGAATAAAGGAGATGATGAGTTCAATTGGCATTTTCCCATCTCTTTAGAACTGGAAACATGTTCAAATGAAAATTATTTTCTAAAAATTTCTTTGCTAAGGGACAGTTTGGCTTAGCAATTAGATTTTGATATTGTGTTTGTTTTTCTTATATAAAAAAAAAGGATTCCGAAACAAACATCTTGGAAAGAAATTGAGCGAGACGAATATTCGGTTGAAATGTGTTGTTGATGGTAAAATAGTTTTATATATATATATATATATATATATATAGAGAGAGAGAGAGAGAGAGAGAGAGAGAGGATTTGCAATGGCAGTATTGATAAATTGTGTTTTCTCTCCATAATTGTATAAAAACATTACGTTGTAGCTATTTTTTAAACCAAACAGTTCTAAAAACTGTGACCGAAAAAATGTAAAAATGCAAAAAAAAAAATGAAAAATGCAAAAAACAAAAGAAAAAGAAAAAGAGGAATGCAATGTAAATTACTGTTGTAATCCACAGTGCATTTGGGTGTGGGGAAACAGTGATATTAAAAAAAATTAACAAATATAATTTTGAAAACTAAAAAATAAAATAGAAAAACCATGTGGAAAAACACCACAAAAATCCACAGTATTTTAAAAAAAACAATTACAATGTGAAATTTTTAACTAGCTCAATATTTAAAAAGTAAAATCAACAAAAATAATTTTGAAAAAAAAAGGAAAGTTGAAAAAAAAGAAAAGTAATTTTGGAAAAACAAAAGGAAAAGGGGGAAAGTTGGAAAAAATAATGAAAAAATGCAAAAAGAAAAAAAGAAGAAGATTGCACTGTAGGAAAAAATTTACAATGCAAAATATTTAACTAGCTCAATATTTAAAAATTAAAATCAACAAAAATAATTTAAAAAAACAAAAAAAAACAGAGAAATGTTGAAAAAAAAGGAAAGTAATTTTGGAAAAAAAAGGGGGGAAAGTTGAAAACAAATAAAAAAAAAAAGTAAAAAACAAAAGAGAGGAATGCATCGTGGATTAGTGTTGTAATCCAAAGTGCATTTGTGTGTGGGGAAACAATGATATTAAAAAAAATTAACAAATATAATTTTGAAAAACAATATATAAAAACTATGTAAGAAAACACCGCAGAAATCCACAGTATTTTAAAGGTAAAAAATTACAAAGCAAAATCTTTAACCAACTCAATATTTAAAAAGTAAAATCAACAAAAAAAATTTAAAAAAAACAGAAAAAAGGGGAAAGTTGGAAAAAAAGTGAAAAGATGCACAAAAAAAAAGGTAAAAAAAAAGAGGAATGCACTGTAGGAAAAAAAAATTGCAAAGCAAAATTTTTAACCAGCTCAATATTTAAAAAGTAAAATCAACAAAAATAATTTTTAAAAAAAACAAAAAAAATTAAAAAACAAAAGAAAACAGAGGAAAGTTGAAAACAAAAAAAGAAAGTAATTTTGAAGAAAAAAAATGAAAAAAAGAAGAACAAAGTGGAAAGTTGGAAAAAAAATAAAAATAAAAAATAAAATAAAAAAAGAGGAATACACTATGGATTACCACAGTGCATTTGGGTTTAGGGAAACATTGATATTAAAAAAAATCGACAAATATAATTTTGAAAAATAAAAAAATAAAATAGAAAACTATATGGAAAAATACTGTAGAAATCAACAGTATTTTAAAGGAAAAAAATTAAAAAAATAAAATTTTTAACCAGCTCAATATTTAAAAAATAAAATCAACAAAAATAATTTTGAAAAAAAAATTGAAAACAAAGGAAAGTTGAAAAAAATTATTTTTGTTGATTTTAAAAAAATTAAAATCAAGGAAATTTGATTTTAAAGAAAAAAATTACAAAGCAAAATCTTTAACCAACTCAAAATTTAAAAAGTAAAATCAACAAAAAAAAATTTAAAAAAAAACAGAAAAAAGGGGAAAGTTGGAAAAAAATAAAAAAATGAAAAAAAGGTAAAAAAAAAAAAGAATGCACTGTAGTAAAAAAAAATTACAAAGTGAAATTTTTAATCCGTTCAATATTTAAAAAGTAAAATCAACAAAAATAATTTTGAAAAAAAAATTAAAAAACAAAAGAATACAGAGGAAAGTTGAAAACAAAAAAAGAAAGTAATTTTGAAGGAAAAAACAAAAAAAAAGAAAAAGAAAGGGGAAAGTTGGAAAAAAAATGGAAAAAAAATAAGAAAAAAAAAGTAAAATAAAAAAAAAAGGAATGCACTGTGGATTACTGTTGTAATCCATAGTGCATTTGGGTTTGGGGAAACATTGATATTAAAAAAATCGACAAATATAATTTTAAAGAATAAAAAAATCAAATAGGAAACTATGTGGAAAAATACTATAGAAATAAACAGTATTTTAAAGGAAAAAAATTAAAAAATAAAATTTATAACCAGCTCAATATTTAAAAAATAAAATCAACAAAAATAATTTTAAAAAAAAAACAAAGAGAAAACAAAGGAAAGTAATTTTGGAAATAAAAAAGAAAAAAAAAGGAAAAAAGAGGAAAGTTGGAAAAAATAATGAGAAAATCCAAAAAAAAAGTAAAAAAAAAAAAGAGGAATGCAATGTAGAAAAAAAATTACAAAGCGAAATTTTTAATCAGTTTAATATTTAAAAAATAAAATCAATAAAAATAATTTAAAAAAACAGAGGAAAGTTGAAAAAAAAAATACTTTTAGAAAAAAAATAAAAAAAAGGGGAAAGTTGGAAAAAAAAAAGAGAAAAGAGAAAAAAAAAATGTATTATTGATTAATGTTGTAATGTGTATTTGGGTGTAGGGAAATAATGATCCCTTCTAGTTATATGTATAATAATAATAACAATAGAAATTGTGACAGATTTATTCTCAATTTAATAGAAATATTTTCTCCACTCAATGTTTTCCTTGGATGTATATAGGGTGTATAACTTGGTTTAGGAGTTTGCATCCACTGATCATTTGAAAGTTTTAAGAACCTTCTAGTGATGATTTTAAAAACCTTCTAGTGAATAAAAATGAATTAAAGATTAAAAGTTACACAACAAATCACTTAGGTGCATGTCACAGTTATTGACTAGTTTTTTTTTACCTGTGCTGTGCTGTGTATTAGATTATTTTTATAACTTTATAAAAAAATATATAGAAATACTATGGAGATAAAAGTTCAATGTACAACATATGAAGAATTTTTAAAATATTGAAATTATGATACACTAGATGATAAGTTTTTTTTAAAAAAAATATTAAAACACTAACATATTGAATCGATTAAGATTAACCATGTTTAACCCGCGAAACTCTTGGTCTAGAACATGAGCATGTGATGACACATGGAATTCAAATCAAAATAGATTAGGAACTCCAATTTAAATTAACCATATATTGAAGGCCTGAAATGAAGAAAACATTCAATAAAAAACCATTAAAAAAAAATAACTCAAGTAAACCTAAAACAATGTCTCATTTTATGACATTCAGACCAATTTTTTTAAAGAAGAAAGAAAAATTCAAGACGCGAGTAATTTATTTGACTGGATCCATTAAGTCGAGTTACTTTAACAATATAGTAAAAAAATAACAATGAACAATAAATAAAAAAACCCGAGATAACTAGTGTTTATTGGATTTTTATATTCTTCAGTTGAAATGGTTTAATGATTTGTGTGGTATTGTTGATTTATTTGTTTGGGTTTTGATTGCTTTGTGGACATTAAATGTTGGTGCATGAGTTATTTTGAGGTTGGTGTTGATTTATTTAAATTAGCATGAAATTTGAATGGAATCATGAACTAACAAGATTCATGTGGATTTTTTGTTTTACCTGGTATTGAGTTGATGCACGATAATTTGTCTTGAGATTTTATCCCGATTAAAATAATTTGATTAAAGATGGCCTTAGTCTAAGTTAAATAAAATTTTAAAATTTTTTGGAAGATCATCTTGTTATTAATTTCGAGTTCCCTATATTTTTTACCTTTTTATATTTAATATTTGGAATTATGATATACACGTGGGATGCTTTTGTAGTATTAAGTAAATCGGTTTCCTTCAAAAAAAAATAACAAAAAATCTTTCTTTCAAAAATACAATTTTATTTTAAATTGTATATGACCAAGTCTCTCATAAATAAATAAAAAATCATATTTAAAATACATTGCATAATTTAACATTTGTTAAATACCAAAAAACTAAAAAAAAATAGTTTGTTTTTATCTTTACATGCACTTCTCAATTTAATAATCAGTTTATGAAATCTATAAGAACTTGACTTATATTTCAAAAATACCAATAAAATTTTTTGTTTGTTCCAATATCAAGGATTGTGAATTTATACGAAGACGTATTTCGAATATCAAAGATGTAAAAAATATGTTTTGAATTTAGAATGACTAGCTTTGACCTATAAAGTTAGATCTACTCTATTAGGATGGATCAACTTTAACCACTAGACAAATAAATAATTAGAAAACACAATAGTACCTTAATTTATATTAAACAATCAAATAATTCAGCTTAACTTAGGTACGGTGTATTATGGGTGATACATTATTCCTATACACAATCAATCTCTTTATCTAGACTCTAAAATCAATTAGGGTTTTTTGAAATCAAGGTACTAAATGACAACTCCAATTTTTTTTATATAAAAAACAAGAATTTTTTATTTTTCTCAGCTATTACTGTAATGATCCTAATTTGAAAAAAAAAAAATCATTGCTACACCACATAAGGGCCACAATGATTATTTAACTTATTTGAAAATGTCTGTGTGAGACAATAGATGTCAGAGTAAAATATTACTGAAAATAGAGGACCCAAAATGCACTTTGCCCATTTTATTTATCTCCTTTAAATCAAAAGGAGGATACTGGACGAGCGAGACGCCCAGTCTGACCGTACACGTGTCATATAATATTCAATAAAAAATTAAAAAATCCAAGTGTCGAATTTGGTATATATTTTGGATCTACCACAGCAAGATTAGCATCTTTGCTCTCGATTCTCGGCATCTATTGTCAGATTCGACTCTCTAGTCTTGATTATAAATCCAACAGTCCACATTAACTCACACCTTAACATAAATAATCAGTCACCCTCCTCGTATCATTCACCACCCTCACAACCTCAAAAACCACAGAGGAAAAGGGAAAGCATATTTTCGTTTTCTTTTTAGCTTCTGGGTTTTCATTTTCTTCAATCATGGATGTTTTAGATTCTCCAATTGATGCTTTGGTTTTTGATTATGTGAATCTTGGGATCCTTACTATCATTAACAATTTATGGACGTGGGTTGCCGTTATAACAGCTGCCGTTAGCTTTTGGAGGATCAGGGCCGCCGGAGCCGTCAAAACGCTGGCGGAACCATCACCTTCACCGGATTACATTGAACGCAAAATCACTGAGTTATCTCATCCCGAAACATCATCATCATCATCATCATCATCATCAACAACAACAACAACAACAACAACAACAACAACGCCTAAGTCAGTTACAGAACCAGCAGCTCCCGGTTCAGCGAGTTCAAGTCCATCAGTGTTTGAAGACAATGGAGCGAAAAAAGGGAAGTTTGTGGTGTATTATTATCAAGATGATGACAGGCAAAATGAAGGTAACATTGACGACGGCGAGGAGGAGTTAACGGTTCTTGGAGAGTGGGGTAGGTGTGGGGGAGAGATAACATTGTGGGAGAGAATGTTGAGGGTGAGAATGGGGGAATATGGATGGTACAGATGTCAGGATTTGACGGTGATTAACGGCAACGTTGTTAGGTTATGGGATGGGGTTAGAAGGGAAAAGAACAGCTCGCCTGGTAGGTGGTCAGAGAATATTTAGATGTTTGATTAAGTTGTTTTAATAAATGTAAATACATCAATTGGTGGTTGGAACAACAATTGAATCCTGCTAGGTTTTGGTTTCCATTATTAATTAGGAGTCCTCTTCTGTTTTTATAGATAATTATGAAATATCCTTAATCATTAATTGCTAGTACTATACTATACTATACTGCGGTTTCATCTAAAACGAAAAAAATTGATTAGGAGATGCAAGTGTTTAAAAAAAAAAAAAATCAAAAACAATCTGAGCTTGATATGTTCCATTAATTTAAGTAATACAAATAAAATAATACAACTACAATAAATAAAATAATTAAAAAAATTAACAATGTAAGAAAAAGTAAAAAAAAAATGAATTAAGGTTAAAATCTATTTGTGATATTGGGACGGGATAACTTAATTGAAAAGGGATAACTTAATTGAAAAGAAAACGGAAAAAGAATTGGGATAATTTAATTGAAAAGAAAATAAAATTAATTTTTAATAAATAAAATATTAAATGATAAAATTTAAAAAAATAAAAATAATATTAAAAAAATCAAAGTTGATTTGTGTTAATCTTCAAAACTTGTTCATAAGTCTGAGATCAATCCTATAGAAAGCAAATCTAAAAAAATAACAAATCAAAATTATAAATCAATAAAATAACAAGAGATGAAATTAAAATAAAAAAATGCAATAAAAAAACTTCAAAACAAAAAAAAATAACAATTAAAAAAATAAAAGCTAGATTTGACACAAAAATAATTTAAAATCCAATGATGAGGGGTAAAAATAAAAATAAAATTTAATTAGGAAAGGGATAAAGAAAAAAATAAAAAATAAAAAATAAATTTAATATAAAAATAAAAATAAACCAGATTATGAGGGGTCACTGAGAAAAAAAAATAAAAAATAAAAAAAGGGACCTGGATACCAAAAACACATGAAATAACAGAGCAAGGAAAAAAAAAAAAAACACTTGAACCCAACCAGTGTTCACGCGCGGCACTGTTGAAGAGTAGAGTGTCGAGCAGCCAAAAGACAAATCGGTATGAGATATCAACCAGGGGTACGTACTACGTAGTGGTGCAGTTGAGGAAAAGGTGCAAGATTACGAAGGCCAGTACTGCAGAGGTTGTGTTTATACGTGCCGAGAGCATTCTGTGACGTATATGTTCCTTGTCACAAACAAACAGATGCAAATTTGAGGGACACTAGACTAGCATCTCTGCTCTCTTTTCCTCGTATTTTCCTCTCTCGTCTGCAAATTATCAGATCCAAGTTTATTACGAAGAAAAAGGTAAGCAAATAAATCCATCAGAAAAGACTATACAAGGGAAAAACATAAGTTAAGATATTACTTGAACTATACATGCATGCATATTCAAGATTGAATATCGATAAAGTATTGCTCCAATAATTAAGGTATTATTATATCTTGTAGCGGTAAAAATACAAATTTAATTTTCAGAAAACGCACTTATTAGAAAAGGTAACTATAAACTCCGAATGAAATTAGTCTTATTCTTTAAAATAGTAAAGAATACCCAAATAAAAATAAAAAAATATTCAAAATTAAATGAATAGAATATAAATATTTAATTTCATAGTTTGCTTCTCTATTAATCACAGGTGACGCGAATCATTTGCACAGTGAGGCAAAAGGATTGTTAAGGATAAGGCTACAGGAACCACAAACCAATCAATCATGTGAATTAGCTAGCTATTGATTTGCATGGGCCACTGAGCATATTTATTTTGGTGATTTAAAATTGTTTTGAAAAAATTTAGTTTTTTTAAATTTTAAATTAATATTTTTAAATATTTTCATATTATTTTTATATATTAATGTTAAAAATAATTTTTAAAAATAAAAAAAATATTATTTTAATGTATTTTTAAATATAAAATATTTATATGTTATATCAGATACATCGCATGAATGATGTAACTATAGAATTTTGAGAATACCACATATTTCCAGGCGTGCTATTAGTGGTTTGTTTCATTTTGGCCTGGTTCCAGAGAAATACATAGAAGTCTCTCTCTCTCTCTCTCTCTCTCTCTCTCTCTCTCTATATATATATATATATATATATATATATATATATATATATATATATATATATATATATATAATATGAGCATGCTGGATTATACATATTGGAAGTTGTAAATGTGCTTTAGTACATGATATAGAAGTCTGTTTGAACATTTCAGGAAAAAGCAGCAGAGAATATAGAAGAAGAGTCTGAAGAGGAGTTGGAGGAACCATTTGAGGTCAGTGACCTTGGGTGTCACAATTATGCTTTTGGGTTTCTTTCTTTAATTTTTGGCCTGAAATTGGCTCCCCATTTTGGCAGAAGCAGAAAAGGTACCCTAGGACTCATTGAAATCAACAACCCTAATTTAGTAAAACCAAAGAATTTGAAGGCTAAAGATGCTGATGTAAGTTGTCACACTTTTAAATTGAACACCATTTCAATTTTTTTAAAAAAGTTTAATTGTTTAAGAATAAAAATTTTCATTATCCAGATTCGGAAAATAACCGAACTCTCAAGGCGTGAGAGGTTACCTACTTTCTTGCTTCAATCCATTTTAAGCAATAATTTGCTTATGCATGTGATCATTGGATGAGTGTGGAAAGTAATTCTCTGCATACTGATTCGATTATTTTAATTTTTTTGACTTAATTTGTTTTTACCTTAGCGATATGGCTCATGACCATATTCTATTAAAAGTGCTAGGATTTATTTGAATTTTTGAGTTTCCATGTTTACCTTGCTACCCCTTACATTTTTTAGTATTATAGTTTTGCAACTTAAAAGTTAATCCAATGTGAAGACTTTCACCAATTATTAGAGATTTTGGGATCTGATGGAGCACAACAAGCATATTTTTTATTTACCCAATGAGTATTATTATTTTTTTCTCTCTCTTCCAATTCATTTAGGATGCCTCCATCAATATTCAATGTGATGAAGGTGAAGAAAGGACCAAGGAGTTTCCTTTTCTTGTGATAACTGATAAAGGCTTTCTATTAGATGACACTCACTATGTAAATACCTATAGGTGGTTTGATTCTAGATTTCAATTTCTCATAGGGGATGCAATGATACATCTAAGAAATTATTCCATCAAACATACTGTCAAGAATAGCGGTATAGACTAAATGTCTTAGTCCATTCCCAAATTGTTGATCCTATTACAGCACTTGCCTCTTATCTCCATTATAGTACTTGGATTAGTAGACCCCTTGATAAGTATGATTTTCCTTCTCCTTTAGCCTTGACCACCACCCTTATTTTCTACGCCTATTCCATCTTTTTATAACTAGGTAATGGAGCATTAGTGTTTGCGAAAAGCTATTGAAATGAAACTTCTAGCACTTACAAAAAACCAAACCTGAAATATTTTTTATTATTCTCCAACTGTGAAACCTTTAGGTTTGATGTTCTCTATCAAGCTTTATTTGGATGGGTTCATTGACTGATACAAGGCTAGCTTGGTGGTTCTTGGTAACAAGTAAAAGCATGACCTATACTATGATGAAACTTTTTGCACCGGTCACCAAAATATCCATCATGTGAACTATACTTGCTTTTGCTAAATCTTAGTCATGGTTTTTTCATAAGATAGATCTTAATAAGGCATTCTTACATAATGATTTTAAGGAGAAAGTTTACATGGAACTTCTGTCTTGTATGCCTACTTCCTTACCTATTATGTTTGTAAACTAAAACGCTCTTTGTAGGGTTTGAAGTAGGCACCACGAGTTTGATTTGGAAAGTCTCTATCCACTGTCTTTGGTTTTTCCTTCACTTAGAGTTAGTATAACTCTTCCCTTTTTCTATAGACATCTAAGGGTATAGTTATTCTCTGTGTTTATGTGAACGACATTGTTGTCACTAGTTCTAATATGAAAGGCATTTCTGCAATTCAGAACTTATTGCATTATACTTTTCATATGAAAGATCTTGTCTGCTTACCTATTTTATAAGGTTAGAAATACATCATTGGCTAGAGGGTATTTTCTTGAATCAATACACGTATATTTAGGATTTGGTTCGGTTAGCTAGACTTATAAATACTACTTCTATTAACACCCTTATGGAACTTAGTGTAAAGTCTCATTGTGATGAAATAGAGTTTTTTTAGAATCCTATTTTCTATAGGAAGATGGTTGGGAGTCTTATCTATCTAACCAACACTTGACTAGATATTTTTTATGTCGTACATATTATTAACATGTTCATGCAAGTTCCTCGACATCTATATTTGTCTATTGTCCATCTTATTATTTGATATCTCATTGGCACACCCAGTTATGACTTATTTTTTCCTATTGGTTCTTCACTATAGCTCCATACTTACAATGATATTAATTGGGTCGGTTGCTTAGATACTTCTACTATCGGTTGATGTATGTTTCTTGGTAATGCGCTTATCTCTTAGAAATGTTAAAAAAAAACATGACTTTGTCTCCAAGTCATCTACTGAGATTGAGTATCGTGCCATATTTGTTGCCTGCTTCAAGATCATTTGGCTTCGTGATCTTTTCACATAGCTTGGTTTTTCTCAGGTTCAACCTACACCATTGCATATTGATCACACTAGTGCCATCCAAATTGGTGTCAATTCTGTCTACCATGAATGCACGAAGCACATAGAGGTTGACTATCATTCCATACAGGAGGTCTTTAACCATCAGGTTATTACCCTCCCACATAGCACTACTACTCTCCAAAACGCGGATATGTTCACCAAATCCATGACTCATCAGCATCATCTTTTTCTTGTTAACAAATTAATGCTCATAGAATTACCAACATTCATTTGAGGGGTGATGTCAAAAGAATTAACTATATATTTAAATACATATTTGACAATTACCTTCTATATTTGTAAATATCTTTTTCTTGTCTTTGTTAGGATACTAGCTGTAGGCTAGTTGTTAGGAAAATATGTATATGTTAGGTTAGTTATTTTATAGGAGCTAAAGTTTAGCTTGAATTGTATTCATGATAAGTAGCAATTTTATAAGGAGGAAACACAACTTTTCTTGCTCAAAGTTTTATAAGTTTGTCAGTTTGGTCACGTTTATGCTTGTTATTTATCAAAGCTTAAGAATTGTATGGTTATATAACAGGAGAACAAGTAAAGCCAACAGTAACTGACCCATCATTTAATTGAAGATATTAAAAAAACTCCATAATTAGGTCTTGGCTCATTAAATACATGAAGCCTTATATTACTCGTGATTATTTGCTCCTTAATTCTGCATCAAAGATTTAGAGTACTATTAATCTGATATATTCTTAACTTGGTAATGATGCACAAGTTTTTGAGCTGTGTAAGAAGGTACATGAAACCAAACATGGTGAGATGACTGTAGCTCAATATTTTACAGTACTCAACAGTTTATGGCAAGAGTTGGATTTTTATCAAGATTTTTAAGTTGATTGTCTAAATGATACAACTAAATTTCAGAAGTTGATGGATAAATAATGAGTCTATGACTTCCTTACTAGACTTAATATGAAGTATAATCAAATTAAGGTTCAGGTTCTTGGTAAATATTTTTTTCCTTCATTAAAGCAAACCTACTTACATGTTCTAAATGAATACAATAGAAGGAATGTGATGTTACAATTCATAATTCCACAAAGATCAACCATGGTTGTCCATTCTTCTGAATAGGATAAAAGAAGACAAACTTAGTTTAGTGATCAAGGAGTTTCAGACAAAGAGCGACTGAAATGTGGTTATTGTAGGTGCACTAAACACACTACAGAAACCTGTTGGAAACTTTATGGGCATCCTACTAGGGGATATGAAGGAAAAATAGTTGGACCTACAGATCACAAGCTCACATATTTGAGGTGACTGAAATTGCAGTTTCAGGTGGAGACCCAAGTTTTTTTACTCTTTCTAAAGAGGAGTTGTGAACCCTTAGACATTTGATGGCCAAGTTTAAACCTCCCTGTAATTACTCATCCAATTTTGCTCATACAAGTATAAATATCACACCTCTGAATATTTCTACCATAACTGATTCTAATCCATAAGTTATAGATTCAGGAACAAATGATCATATAATTAGATCTTTCATGTTTTTTTAATTTTTCTTCTTAGATAAAGATAAAGTTTGTATAGATGGTTCTTCATGTTCTATGCCTGAGAAATGTTTATTTTAATGCACTTCTGTCTTACCCTTGTCTTCAATTCTTCATGTTCCTTATTTTTCTAATAATTTATTGTCTATTAGTAAAAAAACAAAAGATTTTAATTGTAAAGTCTCAATTTTTTAAAAAAAATTATTGAGTGTTTAAGAACTTGAAGACGAGGAAGGTGATTGACTATGGTAGAGTGGAAAATGACTTATATTTATGAAATATGGATTTTGTTAATCTGGTTGGGGCAAGTATAGCTAAACATGCTCTGAAACTTGATTCTTTGATGACTGTTCAATGATGGATATATCAATGGCATAATTGTATAGGACATCCTTCTTTTGTATCCTTAAATAGAATCTTTTCAACTATATTCAAATACTGAAATGTGAAGAATTTATTATGTGATGCATGAAAATTTGTAAAGCACACATGTGCTATTTATTCACCTATTAATAAGAGAGGTATTACGCTTTTTATAACTATTCATTATGATGTTTGGGGACATAATCAAATTATTTTCTTGTCTAGGTTTTTTATGATTTGTCACCTTAATTGATTGTTATAGTTACACCACTTGGGTTTACTTGATGTATAATAAAAGTGAAGTGTACTCATGTTTCCATAAATTTCATAAAATGGTATGCATATAATTCAAAACTAAAGTACAAGTTTTAAGAAGTGATAATGGTACAAAATATATGGATGGAACCTTTCAGAGTTGTCTTGCTTATCATGGTATTATTCACCAAAGAAGTTATATAGATACACTAAATCGGAATGATGTAGCTGAACAAAAGAATTGATATCTTTTAGAAGTTGCAAGATCTTTCATATTCATAATAAATGTTCTAAAATCCTAATTGGGGTAATGCAATTCTTACTACAATATACCTTATCAATCAAATGCCTTTAATAGTTTTGGATTTTAAACCTTATGTAGAACTTCTATAGGGAGTTAATTTGTTATTTTATAATTCATTCCAAAGTGTTTGGTTGTATATGTTTTGTTCGAGATCATTAACAAACAGTTGGAAAATTAGATCATAGAGCTTTAAGATATGTATTTATCAAGTACTCTATCACTAAAAAAGATTATAAATGTTATCATCCTCTTAACAGAAAAACATTTGTTAGTAAAAATGTGACATTTTATGAGAGTGAGACCTATTTCACTTGGTCAAATCTTAGGAAAGAGTGATATATGTGACATGAAGAAAGATTTTTCTGTGTCATTATCTTCTTTATGGACTTTTAAAGAAGATATGACTTTGTCATTATCTCATTTATTGATGTCTAAACTTGATTCAAAAGATGAAATTGAAGGGGAGAAAGAAAAAGATAATTCTATAGAAGAGGAAAAAGAGGTGGGGACTAGTAGTAAGGAATGAGAAGAAAGATATAGTATCTCAAAAGATGGGGAGAAGAAGATCTTGAATTACTCTCGGAGGAAGCCAATAAATAAAGCTATTTTGCATTCTCTACCATGCTAGTAATCAACCTTCGACTCAATGTCACAATCTTCTTCTTCTGGTATGTCTATTATCCATGTTCCCGAGTCTCTTGTTCATAGTTTTGATGTTAATGATCTTCCTATAGATCCTAGGAAAGGAGTTCAAAATTATACTAAGTATCTTATATCTAATTTTATTTTATATGACTCATCTCCTTCATATAGAGCCTTTGTATCTTCTTTGTTTTCTACATCCACATGATTGAAAGGAAGCATTAGGTGACCCAAATTGAAAAACAACCATGGTGGAGGAAATTAATACGTTGGCAAAAAATAACACATGAAAGCTTATCACTTTTCTTATTGGGAAGAAAACAATAGGATGTAAATGGGTATTTGTTGTTAAATAAAAACCTAATAGAGCTATTGAGAGGTTCAAAATGAGACTATTGGCAAAAGGCTTCACTCAAACCTTTGGCATTGATTATCAAGAGACAGTTGCTCTAGTAGCAAAAACAAACTTTATACGGGTTCTTTTATTTTGTGCTATAAATTTGGGATGTGATTTACAACAATTAGATGTAAAGAATACCTTTTTGCATGGAGACTTGGAAGAAAAAGTTTACATTGAGATATCCCCTGGTTATGCTTGCAAAAAAAAAAGCAAAAAAAAAAAAGTTTGTAAACTAAAAAAAGCCTTGATAGGCTGAAACAATCTCCACAAACATGGTATGATAAATTTAGTAAAGTTGTTGTTAGTTTTAGGTACAAACAAAGTAATGCATATCACATTTTATTTACCAAACATTACAATGGTAATACCACAACTCTCATTGTATATGTTAATGATATTGTGGTGACAGAAAATGATAATGAAGAAATCACCATGTTGAATGATTATCTTGTTTAGAGGTTTGAGATCAAAGATTTGGGAAAATTACGATATTTCTTGGGAATTAAAGTTTCTCAATCAAATAAGGACATTTTTATTTCCTAAGAAAGTATATCCATGATTTACTGGTAGAGATTGAAATATTAGATGCAGACCTATTGATTCTCCTATAAAAACCAACCATCGCCATAAAGGTTATGTAGGCGAGCTAGTGGACAAAGAAAGATATCAATAATTAGTTGGGAGGTTGATCTATCTATCTCACACTCGTCCAGACATAGCCTATTCAGTCAATGAGGTTAGTCAATTTATGCATGATCCTCACTTATCACATCTAGAGGTTGTTTATCACATTCTTAGATATTTGAAGTCAACTCCTAGAAAGGGACTCCTATTTTATAATAATGATCATTTGATGATGAGAGTCTTTACTGACGCTGACCGGGCTAGATCTCTATATGAGACGCAAAAAACAAACAATGGTGGCAAGGTTTAGCGTAAAGGCTGAATATAGGTCCATGACACATGGATATTGTGAACTGTTATGGCTTAAAAATCTGATGGAGGAATTGAGAATAGCAAGTGATAATCCTATTCCTTTGTTTTGTGATAACAAATTTGCAATTAATTTATTGCTCGTAATTCAGTTCAACATAATAGAACAAAGCAAATTGAAATTGATATGCGCTTTATCAAGGAGAAAATAAATGATGGGATAATTTATATACTTTTTGTAAACTCTAAAAATCAATTAACTGAAACATCTTAGTAGTAGGATGTTTCACTCAATTTCCTGTAAGATGGACATTAAAGACATTTATACACAATTTTGAAAGGGTGTATTGTTAAGGTATTTATGTATACAATATGACACATGACACTTCTATCTCTTTTCTTTTCTTTTGCTTTTTCTTTATCTTTTCTGCTCCTTGCTCTCATTCTCCTTTTTTTTTCCTGCTTCCACTTATCTAATTATCTAAAAAAACCAACGATTATCTAATTATTTTTTCTTTATAAACGATAAATATTTCTTAACTTGGAAAATAATGTTTGGAAAAAAGATCCCTTCATGAATTTTAGGTTTTTTGTTCACAATTCCTTCTTGGTATATGTTAAGTCGTGTGGCTTGCCTAAAACTTGTGCTTGCTAAGAAGTGGTCGTAGCTTATTTTCCTAAACGTAAAA
>Ga0325410_1000415_pt1 | contig 43842 bp, 29 predicted proteins | sample PopdelMetagenome_16_FD_206182 | JGI IMG/M metagenome (GOLD analysis project Ga0325410, IMG submission 206182) | Populus deltoides microbial communities from Bellville, Georgia, United States - Xylem-PdIQD-R3 | ecosystem: Host-associated > Plants > Phyllosphere > Stem > Wood/Secondary xylem...
TTAAAGGTATCTTATATTATTAGATACGTTATTATAAAACATGCTTTAGTTAAGGAGTTATTGATACTTCAAGTGCAAAATGATGATATAAAACCTTGATAAAAATGCACTTTTAAGTACTAATCAACACACCCCCATTAACCCAAGGCTGCCTCCCCCATACACTAAATGAATCTTTCTCTCAGCTAGTACCTAACCAAGATGATTTGCTGATTCTAAAAACTCTTTTTCTTTCCCAAGACTAGATCCACTGAAAACACAAATATTTCTTATGTGATGAGTTGAGGAACCTGCTATTTCTACACACTTATATATCTGTTGAATGTATCGGTTGAGTAGAAATGAAGGGAAGGGAGAAAAGATTTTATAGATGAGAAATTGAAAATGCAATCATACCACCTATATGTAGGTCAGCTGGAGTCTCACTCTCTCTCTCTCTCTCTTTATTTATTTATTTATTTTGAAAAAGTATGTGTATGAACAGGTAGTTATGATTGTAGTTCACATCTTCCCTTGGTTTTACTTCCAAGAACGTCTTAAACGCCTTCTATAGGTCGGGGATAGGCTTCCCATCCAATTTTCTTAAAAACTGGCAAACATGGTCTTTTTTAGTCAGATTCCCAAGACAATGTCGAGCATGTTCTTTATGGAATTGTGGCCATAAATCATGAATTGCACGATGGACATCTAAAGACCCCTTACTCAGGTCATCCTTAATGAAATGTATTTTATCTTCACGGTTTATAGATGCCATTCCTAAAGAATGATATTGTGCATTACAAGTCCATTTGGCACATCGGTGACAGACTTTTAGTCGTTTTGCACGACGTTTCTTTGCAAAATTGCTTTTACCTGTCCCAGGCATGTATAAAATGAAAGAATTAGAGGACTCACCTGATAATCGGACCTTTGCTTCAATCAGCCAATGAATATCTTCAGGAATTCCATGATTCATTAATAACCTCAATCTTGCACACCTAGCACGGTAAATTTTTGCAATCGAATTTGGAGGCAAAGCTAGAAAATACTTTTTTAATTTTTCAAGAGTGGTGTCCATTTTCAAATGAGAATTGGAGAAGAGATTCAAAGAAGGGAGAAAGAGCAAGGAATTGCACAAATATATACAGATATCAGTTATTATGGGAACTGAAAGAACCGACTTAAGTCACAGAGTACCGTTATCCGCCATTTGACCGGGGTGAGAGAGACTAGCAAAAAAAAAGTTACACCAAAACGAAACACAAAACAATGTGAGAAAAAGAATCAATCTTTATATACAGGATCACTCAATTCAATAGTCATTTTCAACTAAAAAATTGTCAAAGTAAACTTTCAAATGATGTTCATTTACCTTGAAATCATTGTCATTCTTTGGATTCTCGATATCACAGGCCCCATATGGATACACATGTTTCACAATAAAAGGATCGCTCCATCTTGATCTTAGTTTTCCAGGAAATAAATGGAGTCGAGAATTATAAAGCAAGACTTTTTGACCAACATTGAATGTTTTTCTCAATATTTTCTTGTCATGAAACTCTTTGATTCTTGCTTTATGAATTCTTGAATTTTCATATGCATCATTTCTTATTTCCTCAAGCTCATTTATTTGTAATTTTCGCAGCTGACTAGCATCATCAAGATTTGAATTGAAAGCTTTAATAGCCCAATAAGCTTTATGTTCAAGTTCCATAGGCAAGTGACAAGGTTTTCCATAGACTAGTCTATAAGGTGACATACCTAATGATTTTTTATAAGTAGTTCGATAAGCCCAATGTGCATCGTTAAGTCTTAAAGACCAGTCTTTTCTATTAGGGTTCACTGTTTTCTCCAAGATCTGTTTGATCTCCCTATTAGCAAGCTCTACTTGTCCACTTGTCTGAGGGTGATAAGGGATGGCAACTTTGAGTGTGATTCCATATTTCTTCATTAAAGACTCAAATGACTTTGTTGCAGAAATGTAAACCTCGGGAAAAATGAATAAATAAAAGTGAAGAAATTCATGCATATGGTTAAATAAAAACAAGAATTCATGAATTTTTGAATATAAATTTTTAGGCGAAATAATTCAAGACATTATAATAAACCTGGTACTGTTGAGGGTTGGATTTAATTGAAGAGAATAACACACTCAAAGGAAAAGGGGGCCTAAATGCAAATAAGGGAAAATATAGAGTATAAATACTCTCTCCTTACCAAAAATCTGTAGGAACCCTAAGGAGAGAAAATAGGAAGTTTTATACCCATTCTTGAGAAATCAAGAGAGAAACACTAAAATTTCAAAAACCCATCCAAGATTAAGAGTTTATAGATGGGATAAACACTTGAGAGCAAAGGATTACCAAGAGATTGAACAAAAAGAAAAGAAAGGAGGGAATTGAAAATTTTTAACTAGTTGAAGATCAAAATCTTAATTTGTACCGAGTAAGGTGTTCTAAACATGATCTTAAAAAAAAAATTCATTTCAAATTTGATAAAGAATTGATGTCTTGATATTGAATCATAGGTTAGGGTTCTTAGACATAACTTGGGAAAAAAGTACTTATTGTTAAGATTAAGTTAATTCATGTATGTGGTATGTAGTTTATGAAAGTATTGTGTGATGGGGAGAGGGAGATGAATCTGGACAGACTTGTCTCCTAACTTTTGGTGAGATTTCAGGTAGAAGGATGAGGGAATTAGGATCGGGTTCCTCATATAAATTGTAGATTTGAATGTTAGCTAACCAAGGAAACTGGTCTTGCTCAATTTGGAGATGTAGAACTCTAGTTATGGGTTACCAACTGAGACTGAGTCGTGACTGATTATGTTGGGCAGTAGGACTAATTAGTTAATGAGCAATTTTGACTATCTTGGAGGCAAAACTGGGTTCTCCTCCCTTCAGAGAACTTGTAGCCTCATGTCTTAACTTTCTAACGAGATCAATCTCACTTAAAATGAAGTTTTATAACTTTAGATATAGTTAAAATCTGATGAGTGTTCGGACAGTAACAGTTGAAAATTGGACAGTAACAGTTCAAAGTTGGACAGTAACAGTTGAAAATTGGACAGTAACAGTTCAAAATTGGACAGTAACAGTTCGAAGTTAGACCGAGTTGAAAATTGGACAGTAACAGTTCAAAGTTGGACAGTAATAGTTCAAAGTTAGACAATAACGGTTGGACAGTAACAGTTAAAAATTGGACAGTAACAATTCAAAGTTAGACAGTAATAGTTGAAAATTGGCCAGTAACAGTTCAAAGTTAGACAGTAATAGTAGACTTTCACGTGAATACTATATATAAGAATATAAAAGAATTGAGTCATACGAACAATTGCACATTGAGATACTAACTCTGAAATATACATGATATATATATATATATATACATATACATATATATATATACATATATATATATATATTATTATGAGGAAATGAACATGCATAGAAAGTAACATATGAGTAATGGATGAATATGGATTCTCTATAATATCGGCTTGAAGGAATCATAACTAAAAACTTCCTTATGATTCAGGAGGAGCAATCAGGATTGGATCTTCTGTTAGGGGATGTCGCGAGACAAGCAAAGCAAGTGCGTGATTTTCCTCCTATTTGCAATTATACAAATTAAAATTCTTCTGATGAATGCAATTACAATAAATGTCGTGTTCAATGTAAATAAAGTTTGGTGATTTACTAGATTAGCTTCGGCTAATGGCATCCGTGATAGGATTGCCGGGATATGAATTGCAAGATTAGCTTCAACTAATTGCATCCGTGATAGGATTTCAATATTAGACTTTGCAAGGTCACCCAGTTCATGCAAGTAAATAAGAGTATTCAAATTAAGAATATATAAATGAGTGTTAATTGGGTTTAAAAGATTTACAAGAAAAATATAAGTTCTCTGTTAGAATTCTTATGGATCCGATAGAAAATTTATACTTCATTCGTATTCATTACATGAGCATATATATATTTTTTATCAACATAATGGTATGTTTATTTATGTAACAGGTCCATCAAATATCCAGGGAGATCACTAGTTTAGGACCTTACTTTGTGAAGCTTATGTAAATATTTAATGTAAACAAAAGAGAATTAACACATTTATGTAGTACACTTTTGTGTAAACCTTGATGTATTTATAAAAGTTCAGCTTAGCATGTAGTATTTTAGTTATCTTGTAATTAACCCTTTTAAAATATTTAAGAATACTTATTATGTTGTAAATGTTTTCTTTTGCATGTTACTATTCCTTTTCTTTTAAATTTATGATATGATGTTTGGACTATGTTCAAATTGAACTTACTCGTTGGATACATATATTGTGTGGATTGTATAAGGTGTGGAATTATGAGGTTTGATATAAGGTTTGGAATTATGGGACCTTGTGATGATGGGTTGATTGAGTAAATTGATAGTAGTCGATAACTTGGGATGTCCTAAAAGCAAACGAAACTCTGTCGAATTTATGAAAAAAAATTACCCTCAAATAAAGATGATATGTTGGGAACTTTTAACATTGATCAAGTCGTACAGTTGGACTATTACAAGAAATGTGTTCCACCATCACTTATCATGGCTCGAGGGATTCCAAATCGACTCAAAATATTTTTTGTCAAAAACTTTATCACTGTTTTGTGTTCATTGTTTCAACTTGGAATTGCCTCTATCCATTTTGAAACATAATCTACTGCGACTAATATGTACAATAAACCAAATAATGGAGGAAATAGACCCATAAAATCTATACCCCAACAATCAAAGATCTCATGACAAGAATAGGATTTAAAGGCATCATGTGATGTTTTGAAATAGATCCCAACTTTTGACAATTTTCATAAGTCTTGCAGAATGCATGTGAATCCTTGAACATGGTGGGCCAGTAAAATCTACTTTGTAAGATTTTTGCAGTGGTCTTTCTTGATGAGAAATGACCCCCCACATGCCTCAGAATGACAAAATTTAATGACTCTACTTACCTCATTGTCAGGAATGCATTTTCAAAATATTTGATCAGGACAATATTTGAATAAATAAAGGTCATCCCAATAAAAGTTCTTCACTTCTTTCAAGAACTTTCTTTTGTCTTGGGTACTCCAATGAGCTGACAATTGTCTTGAAACAAGAAATTTAACAATATTAGCAAACCAAAGCATTGTAGAGACAGAAAATAAAGAGTTTGTCCTAAAATCTTTGATGAACCTTCTATAAAAAGTTTGAAATTTTAAAAAAAAAGTCCTAAAAATTTTTAAGGATTGAAGTAAAGAAAGTCCTCAACAAATAAAATTTCTACAAAAAAAATCAAGAATAAAAATTAAAAATTAAAAAAAAAAGATAGAAGTTGAAATACCTACAACAAAGAGGACCAAAATGTATTTTTCAATGGAGGAGAGAAAAAAAAAAAGGTCTATCGATGATAAACCATCTCATCACTAGTGACATGCGTCACACAAACAGGGAGTGGACATGGTGGTGCTCCTAACAACACGAATAAAGGGCATTTTTTTGACAAATAATGGTTTTAAAAGACCATTCTCTCATTTTTTCATTTTGGTGAAGGAATATGGGTCGAGAATAAAGTTTGAAATCTTGATCTTGCATTTTGAAAACAAAAATTGTTTCGATGTGAGCCTAAAACAATTTGCTTTTGAAATCTTGCAACTCCTTGGTTATTTTCTTTCTTGGAAAAGAGATCATTTGCTCTTGTGTTTGGTAATGAGGTCTTCAGTGAAAATACGTCATGAGATGACCTTTTGTTTCAAAGTGAAAGGCTCGAGAAAAAGCTCGAGGTTTTGTATGAGCAAAACTTGTCTCTTTTTGAACATTCATTTTTATCAGCATGAATAATAATGAGTAGTTTATTCTTGATGTCATGAATCTTATGAAAAAGTATTCTTTGCATTTTGAGAGCATTGTTTATTGTTCTAGGTTGCTTGCTTGCTTGATTAGAAAGGACTTCTATCGGGACGTAACGTAGGCTGTGGTTCTTGGCTATGAAAGAAAAAGATTCATAAGGCTCAAAGAGTGTTTCAGGGTCTCAAAGACTAAGGATCACTATCAACAGTTTGACTATTGACGTCATTCATATTTTCTTTTACCGCTCTTCTTTGATTTGCCTCTTTTTTTTCATAGCTTTGCTAGGGCATACTCACTTTATCTTGGTTATCACTTTTTCTTGTGATTTGGGTATGCCCCCTAGCATTTGAGTTTCTTGGGCTCTTTATGCCTTTTTGGCTTTCTCACGGCTTTTTCTCATTTCTCATTGAAATTTTCTCTTGCCCCCCAGTGTGGGGTGTGATCCTAATCGGGATTTGTTTTCATGAAAGAAAAATTATTCAGGCTCAAAAAGGGATCGCAAAGGATGTACTTATTTCAGAAAGTGAAAGGAATAACAAAGATGGCCTTTCCTCATTTCAAGCGCAAGCAGTTAAGATCAATAAACTTTGACCTCATCCAGTGTGATGGTTTGGTCTTTGCAAAGATGCATTTCATAAATCATGAGCAACGAGTTCACTACATACCATTATTCATACATTTAAAAACACATGATTCAAGAGTCATGGGGTAAGTGTGTTTATTTCTTTCTTTTTCTTTTCTTTTTTCATAATTTTTATGGTTTATAATTTAGTCACTTCAATGATGGAGCTGCTTGATTCACTTGTCATTCTACAAGTAGAATGTGAAAAATATCATTTTTGAATGAATATCAAATTATTTTTGAAATCAAAATACCAGATCAAATTTTCAAAACTCCAATAGGGAAATGGATTTTGGTACAAGAGATGAATTGCGTCTATGAGATCACGCAAGGCTTCAAAGGTGTATTCGTGAGTTCTTATAAGAAAAACTCTCTTAATCAGAATAATGCTTGGTCATGAACACGATTGAATGACAAACTCATTATTTCATTGAAGCTTAGGAAAAGAAGTTCAACAACAAAGATCTTATGCCAACATGAATACTGGCATGATAACACATAAAGGAGCTAAACATTTAGTGATCATTCTTGACCTAATATCACCATAGCTTTCTCTTCAAGATAGTTGATTTCTTGGAGTCGGCGTAAAGAAATTAGCTATAGGAACGGTAAGAGCCTTGGTCACCCCCTTCAGTGTCCTTTCCTTTTTTGGTGAAACCGTTCTTTTCAGTTGGATCAACAATTTTACCTAACCCAATGGCTTGTTCAATCCTCTCAACTATAACAACCAGGTCAGTAAAATGTTGTGCAGAGCTTCTAACCAAGTATTCAAAGTACGAAGCTTTAAAAGTGTTGGAAAATAAACTAATCATCTCTTTTTCCAACATGGGAGTATTAACTTATGCAGCTACCTCACTCCATCTCCGGGCGTATTCTCTTATGGACTTTTTGTTGTCCTTCTCCATAGCTTACAAGCTTAACCGATCAAGGCCCACGTCTATGTTGAACTTATATTGCCTCATGAAGGCATCAACTAAATCCTTCCATTTTTTAACCTTGGTATTGTCCAACCGCATATACCAAGTGAGGGCAGTGCCACTTAAGCTGTCTTGAAAGAAATGAATCAACAATTTCTCATCTTCAACCACCTCAGCCATTTTGTTACAGTATGCTTTAAGATGAGTTATAGGGCATTGAGTTCCCGTATATTTGACAAATTCTGGCACTCTAAAATTTTTGGGAATGACAATGTTGGGCACCAAACACATCTCAGTAGCCTTTATAGGATCATATAGGCGAATTCCCTCCAATGCTCTCAACCTTTGCTCTAGGGCAACTAGTTTGTTCATACCATCTTCTTTTACCCTCTTGCCCTTTTGAGATTCTTTCTCTGTAGAATCAATGGTAGACGAAATTCTTGAGGGGTATGCTGGCTGGAAATGCATAGCTTGTTGAAATTCAGATGACAACCTATTTGCCCCCATATTCTATGGATTGAAGAGATTTACGAACATAGGTTCATGCTGAGCTATAATTGTTGCTTTTCCGGATTTATCTCTCAAGGCCTACTCGAGTAGACTAGTAAGCCTTGCAACTTCTTCTTTAAGATTGTCCACCTCTTTTTGATGTTGGGTTTCCAACTGGGCTTTTCCTTCGTTTTCCATTTGTCTTTTTCTCGAACGAGTGTTATAGAGGGGTTTCAATGGGGAACCTATATTTCAACCTGCTAAATGTAAATCATGCAATTATGCGAAAATGCTGAAGCAATTAGAAAAAATGCGTATGAAATGCAGACTCGCCCTTCACGGGATGACAACCTAAGAGGAAGATCCTAATTGTTGAGTGCATCAAAGGGGTTGGTCATTATCTAGTTTCGAAGGGTCTCTCGCATGCTCAATGATCGTCCATGAAAGGTCGATATGAGGCTTACAAGTAGTGTGAAAATAGAGGCCCTGAGTAATATCAGTTTAGCATATCAACCACTTCCAAGTAAACAATCAAGCGAGAGTTGGATGGTTTCACAAGTCTTACCCAAACTAAAGCCATTGGGGTACCGTTACTCCCCCACTTATCCTAGATTTTAAGGTGTGTGCTTTTAACGTGATGCATGACAATTTAAACATGGATGCATGCTAAAGAAGTAAATGTAAGAAACATAAACAAATAAACACAACATAATAAACATTATAGCAATTGACAAACAAAAGGCAAAGCTTAGACCTTCTATAAAATATAGTTTGTCCTAAAATCTTTGATGAACCTTCTATAAAAAATTTTAATAGACTCCAATGGCTTAGATATTACACTAAAATCTTTGATGAACCTTCTATAAAAACCAGCATGTCCTAAGAATGATCTAACATCTTTAATAGATTTTGGTGTTGGCAAGTTAGCAATTACAGTAATGGTTGGACAGTAACAGTCCAATATTTGTTGATGAGCAATTTTGACTATATTGGGGGTTGAACAGGGTTTGCCTTCCTCAAAGAACTTGTAGCCTCGTGTCTTAGCTTTCCAACGAGATCAATCTCGCTTGAAATGGAGTTCTCTAACTCTAGATATAGTTAAAAATCAAAAGAGAGGTCGGACAGTAACAGTTGGACAGTAACAGACCAATGTTCATTGATGAGCAATTTTGACTATATTAGGGGCTGAACAGGGTTCTCCTTCCTCAGAGAACTTGTAGCCTCATGTCTTAGCTTTCCAACGAGATCAATCTCGCTTGAAATGGAGTTCTATACTCTAGATATAGTTAAAAATCAGAAGAGAGGTTGGACAGTAACAGTTGGACAGTAACAGTCCAATGTTTGTTGATGAGCAATTTTGACTATATTGGGGGTAAAACTGGGTTCTCCTTCCTTAGAAAACTTGTAGCCTCGTGTCTTAGCTTTCCAACGAGATCAATCTCGCTTGAAATGGAGTTCTATAACTCTAGATATAGTTAAAAATCTGAAGAGAGGTCGAACAGTAACAGTTGGACAATAATAGTCCAATGTCTAGACAGTAACAGTTGGATAGTAACAGTTCAAGATTTAAACAGTAATAATTCAAATATAAAGAAAAAAATAATAACTATGGTTGAACAAAGAACGACAATATTAATAGGAGTAATAAGAAAAGCATAAAATATAAAGAAATGACTGAAAGGAAGACTTATTGGTTATTGATATGGTTATTATAAAACATATCCTTGAGTGCGGAAAATTTATGAGATAAACCTGTGATTTGCATAAGGGACCACAGGTGTTGTGCAACAGCAATAGCAGGGAGCACAACCAGAGCTTATATTGCAGGTAGGTGAATCGCACCAATACTTTCTAGTTAACTTTCATGATTTAATATATTACCAATATGAAATGAGAATTACCGAATGTTGGATATGAGGTGAAAGAAGGAAAATTTGTGTAATGATGTTGATATTTTGGATAATATTCTGAATGTATGTGTATTCAAGGTGAAACGTTGTTGTGTGAATTGTCAAGTGATGAAATTATCGCTGACAAAGGAAATATGAGAAGTGTGATTCGGGGCATGAACTAACATACATTTAGTGTATGTTAGGATCTCGGGTAAAGGGATCACCAAGTATTGGCTAGCATACATATAGTGTATCTTAGGATCTCGGGTAATGGGATTACCATGTTTGGACTAGTTAGTGTATGTTAGGATCCCGAATAAGGGAATCACCATGTTTAGGCTAGCATACATTTAGTGTATGTTAGGATCCCGAATAAGGGGATCAATCATGTATTGACTAGCATACATTTAGTGTATGTTAGGATCCCGGGTAAAGGGATCACCATGTTTGGACTAGCATACATTTAGTGTATCTTAGGATCCTGGGTAACGGGATCAATCATGTAGTGGCCATCATATATTTAGTGTATGTTAGGATCCCGGGTAAGGGGATCAAGATGTATTGACTAACATACATTTAGTGTATGTTAGGATCCTGGGTAAGGGGATCACCATATATTAGCTAGCATACATTTAGTATGTGTTAGGATCCCAGGTAAGAGGATCGCCTTATATCGACTCCTATGGGATGATGATGATACTAGTGAAATTGGTATTGGTAATGTGTTAAGCAGAAATAATCATGATTGGTCTTATAAAATCTGGAATAGAGGTTGATAATGGGAGGGGAAACGATTTTTAGTAGTTGAACAAGAAATGGATTCTAATGAAAACCAGAAGGGAGAAGTGAACAAAATATGAATGCATGTTGCCTTTTTTGAATTGTTAGATATTTGTGTTGTTATATTTATTGTGATATTCATGTTTTCAATAATATATATTTTGTTTCAGGACCATTGCATGCACGATAGGAGTAGATCCTAGTTTATGTCCACCTCTTGTAATCTAGGTTCTAGAGAGTATACCCTTGTATTTTTTGTAAACATGAAAATGTTTGTATAACTTAATTTGTATAATTAATGTTTAATCTTGATTAAATGAACTTAACTTTGTAGTTCATATAACCATGTTCATGTATGCGTATTTATATTTTTATCCATCCATAATGATATTTATTATATAATGTATATTATAAATATTGTATGGATGATGATGATGTTTGTGCGATTGAGACCCAGGATGATTGGGTCGGGATTGAATTAGGAGATGCTGGTTATTAGAAGTGTAAATAGGTTAAATGTAGATAACTTGGGACCTTCCGGTATAGGGGAGACTCCGTCGAAATTTCATTAGACTTTAATATGAACTCCACAAAATATATATATATATATATATATATATATATATATATATATATATTACTCTGTTTTTTGGTTGATATTAGATTGTTGTCTTTATCCCGGAACGGGGGATGTTACAATATCTCTCTTTTGCATAATTTAGCATTTTTTTAAATACTATGTTTAGCATAAAAATAAAAATTAAAAATTAAAAAAATCAGTTTTCATGATTTAGCTTTGTAAAAAAAAGTATTGTTTAGCATTGGGCTTGATAACAAGCTTATCAAGCTCATACAGGTTATGCATATGTTGTACTATTTCGACAAAAGTTCCTTTTAAGAATTTAATGCCAATATCTTTCACAAGTCTCCTATTTTTAAAGATTGATATTATTTTCTGACGTGTCTAGGAATCCATGTTAAATTTTTTAGAAAAATAATTAGAGATAAAATAAATAAAAATAAAAAAGGCTAAAAAATAATGAAGGTAATTGATTGCAATCAAGAAGACAAATTTAGGAGAAAACAAATGGTAAAGGAAATCTTTCACAAGAAAGGATGTTCTAAGGGTGACATTGTTCTTCCCTTAAACATATAACCAGCTCCTTACCTGAATCTATGAAACTAGTGCATTCTTAGGATCTCTAATTTCCTTTAATTACTAGGTGGTGACTCTGATTTTTTATGATAGTTATTTTGGCCGATGTCCGCGATGTCTACTGAGGCGCGACAATGACAAGTGGGATCAAATTCATTATCCAACATATTTGACACTTCTTAAGACATAGCATTGTGAAGTTCAAGATGATTAAATATAATAATATTTTCCATTGTCATATCTTAACATTCAATCCAGTGAACGTTTTAGGTTTTTCACCATCCAACATAAAAGATGATAGTGGAATACTCTCTACTGAAGTAGTACTTGTCAAAGCAATATTATTGCATTAACCATATCTTGTTTTGAGGTTATGATATTTTTTCTAAAATAATAACCAAACATCTATGATTAAAATTTGGCTATAAACATGCTTAACATAAAAATATGTTGAGATAAATTAAGATTTTAACAATTAAAATAATTTTCTAATAATTTAGCATGTAAGATTATAACAATGTGAAGTTTATAATTTAGTTTTTTATAAACAATATTATCACAAATATAAATAAAAAAAATTAGACAATACAAATAGATTTGAAATACAAACACAAAAATAACACACACGAACATGTTTTTGTTCTAAGATTGTAGGATATTTAAAAGATTGTACTTGTTTAGTTTAAATTGTGTATAATTTTGTAAATCAAAGTAAAAGTAATTAAACTTACAACAAATTTAAAACAAAATCTTAGCATGCATATTATGTATATAATATAATACTCAAAGTTGCAATTGAATCAAACAAGATATTAGCATGCTAATACATACAACAACAATTATTATACACAAACTAAAAGTAGTGTAAATATATGATATTTACTTGTTAATGATATGTAAATGAAGAAATGAAGATCCTAACATGTATACTGGCGCATACAACAACAGTTACTATACTTAAACTAAAAGTAGTGTAAATATACAATACTTATTTGTTGAAGATATCTTCACAAAGAAAGGAAGATTTTGTTGCCATTGATTAAACCCTTTGTCATTAAAACTAAAATGGTTGTCACTAGATGCAAGTAATCTTCTTGTAAAATGGATTCCAACAACTTCGCTTTTAAAGGACGCACTTCATTTGAAAGTCTACAAATAAACAAAATAATTAAACTCAATATCTCTTTACAAAGTATTTTTGTATAAGAATATTTTCCAACAAAGTGCATGGTAGCCCTAAAAATAAATAGACCTCACTTTTAATTAATTTGATTTCGAATATCATAAAACAAATTTCAAACACTAGATTCTTATATCATAAAACAAATTAAGGTTTAAGGGTATCATATTTTATGACAAGGTAAAAAATTAGTGCTAATTCTCTACACAAAAGTTGGTTAGAAAAAAATTCATTTTAAATACATAAGATTTTTAAGGTCATTCCATTTTATAAACCTCAAAAGATAGATTACATAGAGAGGGAGAGTGATAAAACCAACAATCCTATATGAAATCTTAAAAAGCAGAATTCAAACTAAACTTTTACATTCAATATATATATATATATATATATATATATGAGGAAAAAAAGCACACACATCTAGTACCACAATCACTCACACACTTATAGTCTATCTTAGAAATTATAATGTTCATCCTTCAAACAAATATAGGATTATAATGGTTAAAAAAGAAACTTAGCATGAAAAATTCAAAACACAAAAAAAAAAAGACAAGAATAGTCATGAGTAGAGCCCTGGTTCAATTTTGCTGATGCAAAAAAATAAAAAATCGAAAAATCTAGGAGAAACAATTCAGTATATCATAAGCTGAACTAGTTTACTTAAAAGATAGAATTTGTGAATACTTTTCAAAATAAGTTCTGCTAGATTGGTGACTTGCGCTGAGCTGCAGATCAAATTAAATTTTTTATAAAATATAGAAGAAATATCTAGGTATTGTTAATTTTTTTTTAGTAATTTGAAAAAAAAACTGTACATAAACTTATCTAATGTAACATGATCGTCAATTTGATGGATTCAAAGACAATTCACACGACTAGTAAAAATATAGTTTGATTAAAAAAAATAATAAGGCAATATTTTTTTAAAAAAATTAGAATAGCAACATGTTGAATCGATCTTGAGTAATTTAGATTAACCTATCAAATCCACGATCTAAATTATAAAACCATAATAACCCTCATATAAAACAAATCAAAACAAATAATTTAAAGATAATATAAATACTTTTCAAAATAGTTTCTATATTTAAATAGTAAATGAGAATTTAATTATCAATATATCTAATAATTATTTTTTTGGGATTTAAATATCATACCTCATGGCCCACTATGTCATTCATTAAACGACAGATCATCTTTCCAGCTTTCATAATTTTTGGATTACTTTTTAGCCATTTATACTCCTCCTGTCCTGCAACTTCATCCATTTCAACGAAGGGTACTGCCGTAATTACCCCATAAGCACTTGTGGTTAATCCATTGCGCACATACTCATCAAATGTTGGGACATGGCCTTCATCTGCCCACTGCGCCTCCACTCGGTAGGCTCTCGCCAATTCTTTGAACTAATAGCATACAAATAAAAAAGAATGCATGAGCCTGGAGAAATATTCTTACTGCCTCCTTCACGTAATATGAGGCATAGGATCGTCCTTGCTTTCCCATATCACTCTCAGTTTCACTGAAAAGATTCAGAATAGCTATGTAAAGAACCTTCAAGTACTCGGCAGGTAGTTGATCGATGGCATCCATGCAGCATCTGAAATTGAGACAGAAAATCACGTATCATTTCCTGAACATCTTTATACGATTAGAAGAGAAAGGCTCTGAGGTAACTTAAAAATCACAGTGGATGTCCACATCCAGTGAACCCAACTGGGTTCGTGTAACCCAACCATGACCGCAGCTCATCTCCCTCCTCTGTTCATCCTCCATTCCTCTCTGTTTTGATGTAATTATACTGGATTGAGAATATATATATTTTTTTCACAATTCTGTATCTTGGATTCATTCTTATAAATCAAGTTTCTTTTATACTGGTATGAATTTGTTAAGAAATATGGAGTGTATAGCAGATTGGAATAATGAGTACTTAAAACTTGTTATTCTACCATAGCTATTATTGTATCTTTTCTTTGTTTTGCTGTATTTGCGTGACCAGCTTAATATAATTTTTCGGTATTCATAAAAAAAAAAAAGATTATGAGATAACAAGAAACAAACCTATTGCATTAGTAAAATGTTGTATTTCGTCAAAAGATGCATCATATGTCTCATATGCATCATATGTATCATCTACCGGTGATACAATTTTTGTATATTTCGTGACCACCATCCGCGAGAAAGCATATTAAGGCTCATTGGGCAGCAGGGCCCACCATCATTGGTCATGCTTGATAGAAGAACCAGTATTATTGGATCATGCTTGGCAGAATGACCTAGCAGCTAGATATCAACTTCAATTCTGCATCATTGGATCATGTTTAGCAGAACAACCCAACAAGTAGTCACAATCAAAACTTTTGAAAATGAAAACCATCACAAATAGCCATTTTTACCGGTATGAAAATGAAAGATGTAAATACTTGCACACTGAAATAATTAATTGATCTAGAGATTTGCTAAAAAATTTACCAGCCATGGATTTTTAAGATGAAAGAGTGGGTGCTAAGGTGGAGATCGAGCCTTTTACCAACATTTCAAAAGTAATTTACTGGGCCAAATTAATGAAAACCTAAGAGACCCATTTATAGTTAAAGTATGCATAATATGGTTTAAAATTCATTCTATTACTTGGGCAAGTCAGAGGCCTAGGCCTAGAGACAGAGGAAAGCAAGGGCAAAGTTGCAAAACAAATATCTTCAATCATTTAAAACTCAAGTAGATAAACTCTGAATACTTATTTAACTTGTTTGACGTGACTGTTAGTTGAAATAGAATTTACAGAATATTCTACTGATGGAAACAGAGAGATTCATTCTTGCATTATCTAATTACTGAAGAGAATGTTAAAAAATAATTTATTTCATTTTGACTCTCTCAGTTCCTACAGGATGCTCCATTTATTCAGATATTAGTAGAAATCGATGCACTTCGTCAGATAACAAAGAGGTAAATCTATGACTTTGTCAATTGATGTCTTGATAAAATTCCATTTAACCCTAGTTTTCAAAAACATTATTTTAAAATGTTTTGATCCATGTCTAATAAAAAATAAAATTTAGTCTTTATGATACGTTTTGTAATTAGATCTTGCATAATTACTCTTAATTATGTAACAGTTTACTGCATCGTTTTTTTTATACAATGCTTGTAATACAACGCTGCTAGACAGCAGGGCCCAGCATCATGGGATTATGCTTGATAAAAGAATCCAACAGCTGAATATCCTTCTAGGCACAACATTGTTGGGCAGCAGGGCCCACCATCATTGGTCATGTTTGATAGAAGGACCCAGATCATGCTTGGCAGAATCACTCAGCAGCTGGATACCCACTTAAACCCTGCATCATTGGGTAATGTTTAACAGAACAACCCAACAAGTAGTCGCAATCCAAATGCATGTATAATGTGGAACCCTGTTAAGAAAAGTTAGCTTATAGATGGCCATGATCAAAACTTTTGAAAATGAAAACCATCACAAATAGCCATTTTTACCGGTATGAAAATGAAAGATGTAAATAATTACACACTGAAATAATTAATTGATCTAGAGATTTGCTAAAAAATTTACCAGCCATGGATTTTTAAGATGAAAGAGTGGGTGCTAAGTTGGAGATCGAGCCTTTTACCAACATTTCAAAAGTAATTTACTGGGCCAAATTAATGAAAACCTAAGAGACCCATTTATAGTTAAAGTATGCATAATATGGTTTAAAATTCATTCTATTACTTGGGCAAGTCAGAGGCCTTGGCCTAGAGACAGAGGAAAGCAAGGGGAAAGTTGCAAAACAAATATCTTCAATCATTTAAAACTCAAATTAGATAAACTCTTGCATAATTAGTCTTAATTATGTAACGGTTTACTGCATCGTATTTGAATGTAGGTAAATATATTTGAAAAAGTTTGATCAGATTTAACCATTTATTTGCAAAAATATCTCATCTTGAAAATTTAAGTTAATGTATTCTTTTGTTTTTTTAATCGTAGGCGGCTTCCCTGTTATAAGGGCAAAAAAGCAGTCACAATCCAAATGCACGTATAATGTGGAACCTTATACAGTGTTTGGCAATAATCAGGTATGAATCATAGACTTCGAAATCGATCAATTTTTGTTTTTATCATTGGGATTGATTGATTCGAATTACAGGCTTCAATGGGAAATTAGAGGCATGAAATTGCAGATAAGGCAAAATTATATTTGAAATTAATTCGACAGATGAGAGCCTTCATGAAACAATTTGATCAGATTTAACCATTTATTTACAAAGATTTCTCAATTCGAACCAATCTAACTCAGATGTGTTAAATTAAAAGCAGTTGAAGAAATAAAAAGTTACGCATAATTTAATGACAATGTGAAAAATTTCCAATAATCTAAATATTATTTTTCAAGTTCCAAAAATTTTTATTTCTTGAAGCAGGGATAACACATGCAATAACCTGGTTTCTTTACACAAGATCTATCCAACCCAAGTTTGCTGAAATTAGGATGAGATTATCACAATGAAAGACATGCTCCAAGGCAACAAGACTATAAACCAACCCAATCATAATGCCTACACCTGGAGACGAGCAAAAGAAGTATAAATTCACAACAAAGATTGGTCAATTCTTTGAAGAGTTGAAAGTTCAATCAAGAACCAAGATTGACAACCAAAAGTTGGTAAAAATCAAAATATTATTAGCTAAAAAAAAGTGTGCTGAAAATTATTCTCAAGAGTATTTATACCCAAGTCAAAAACCTTAGTTTCCCTAATAGGTTAAATATAAACCCAATTTAAATAATAATCAACCCAAGCTAAAACTAACCCAAACTAATTAAAATAAATAAAATAAACAAGTCTAAAACCCTAACAAGTGTTTCGTCATAAAATAAAGAAAGTTTAGTAGCCCAACTAATTTAATAAGACAAGTTCGGTTATTTCCGCAATCTATCTAGCAGCATCAAAACCCAACTTCAAACGAATGGTTCTCTCTCATCTGAAAGAATTAAAAGGAATGTCATATACCGTTGGAAAGGTATGGAAGTCTAGTTTCCATCCCAACTGAAATCACCTCAAAATTCGACCTGTAGCTCCAGTTATGATAAAACAAGGTAGCGAAAGGTCAAAGTGTCCGGATCTAGTCTTCTTCTCCCAATCCTTGTGTAATGGTCTTGGTTACACCAACAAGCCCCTCTTGAACATGAATAACATTAATCACGGCTTTCTCATCATTATTTAATATCCTCTTGAAGTCCACCTTAACCCACGTATCTTAAAGAAATCCATTGAAAGCCTCTTTGAACCTCTTAACTTTAAGTCTTGTAACTAAACCAACCAAAACCTCCAATAGATCATTTGCTGCTTGGATCGCATCACCACTAGGATGAGAACCCCCGTATCAAGCTTAGTAAAAGATTTCTCCTAATTCACAATTCAGTTTTGTCGATGGGTGGCTAGAGAAGCCCTAGGCATAAGCCAGGGGCCATCCAGCTAAGCAAGGCGAATCAACAATGATTTCTTTTTAGATTTAGCCATAAGAAATCAGAGGTCACTGAAGACACATAACAACTTCAAAAAACCTAGCCAGTGAACGTAATCTGAAGGGAAATCCTTTCGGAGAAGGGATAGTCTCTCTCTCATGTTTCTCTTTGACTAAGAGCTCTTTCGTCATTCTATATGCTTTATTATGTTTTCTTAAATTGCCTATAATGCTTGAAATTACCTTGTGCTGGAACAAGGACATCATACCAACATGGTGCGTAAGGAAATTTGTTTCGCAACTCACACATTTTGAAAAGAATATTTATTCGTATGTTACAGGTGATGAGTTATGTATGAACAAACATGTTACTCGCTCAATTAGTTGTCCAACCCCTTTTGTAAAGACTTGTAATGAAAAATTGAAATGGGACATGGATGTGGATGTGCGAACATACAGATATGACATGTATGAATATACGCATGTGGTATTCTTCTTATGAGGATGTTATATTATGAAATTACATGAGGTCAGGGTAATGAAAGTACTAGTTGTGTAACTTACCGCTCGATACTCTTGTATGACTCATGATGATAATGAGACTAAAAGAGGAATGTGAATTTATGAGTTTGTCAATATGATATAATGTAAACCTATGAGTATGAAAATATAATATTATGGGCATATGTATTGAAAATTCATTTTATGAAAATGTTGATTTATGTTTTCCTACATGGGTTGTGCCTTCTTAATAAATGGAATGCAATGATAAATATGTAAAATGATATGGTGAAAAACATCTAGAACTTGACAAGAAAAAAAATCCATTGATTTTGGCCTTGAAAAAGTCGAGTCGTTACAGTGTGAGGTGATATTTTTATTGCTAGCGATTTTCATGCAAGTTTAAAAAAAAGAAATGTTTTTTTGGAAGAAAATATATCAAACTGGTGCACTGTAAGAAAGATGACGTATCCTTTTATTACTATTAATCATTTTGGTACTAAAAGAATTTTTTCATATCCCTAGGAATCGGATAATACTATATTATTTCTGATGCTTGTTTTGGTACTATTTACCTTGTTTATTGGAGCTATAAGAATGCCTTTCAATCAATTCAATCAAGAAGAAATGAATTTGGATATATTATCCAAAATGTTAATTCTGTCTTTAAGTCTTTTACATCAAAATCAAAATAAGTCTGTAGATTGATATGAATTTGTAACAAATTCAACTTTTTCAGTCAATATAGCTTCTTTTAAATAATGTCTTCTAACAGTGTGCCACAGAAGAAGGGTGAAATCCCAGAAGATGGGCTTTCGAGAATACAACAATAGATGGAATTTATGTTTGGTGAGCTGATGACTAGGATTGAAAAATTCGAGACTAGGTCTGATGGGGGACGTAGTAAAAAGGATAGAAAAGCTAAGAAAGGAGGAGAGTGTTGCTGGAAACTCTGTAGATGAAGCTGAGGATGATCTTAACCACAATAGTGGGTTTTGTACACTTAGGGGAGAGGCATGAGAATTGGCCAAGGAGGGGACATATTCGACCACATAGGGATTTTGAGTATAGAGGGGATTTTGATGATTTGGGTGATGTAGACCAAAATTTGGGTAGTATTAAGTTAAAAATCCCAGCTTTTAAGGGAAAAACTGATCTGGAATCTTACTTAGATTGGGAAAAAAAGATAGAGATGATTTTTGACATCCATAGGTACTATGAAGAAAAGACGGTTAAGTTAGCTGTAGTGGAGTTTACTGATTATACCATGGTTTGGTGGGAGAGATTGGTGGTAGAAAGAAAAAGGAATAGAGAAAGACTAGTTAGGACCCGGGAAGAGTTGAAAACAATAATGAAGAAGATGTATGTTCCTAAAACTATTATAGGGAATTGTTTAATCATTTACAAATGATTACACAGGGTAGTAAGAGTGTTGAGGAGTATCAGAAAGAATTAGAGGTGGTTATGATTAGACCTAATGTTAATAAAGATGAGGGAGTTACTATGTCTATGTTTTTTAATGGCTTGAATAGAGACATAACTAATGTTGTGGAGTTGCAATCTTATGTTGAATTGGAATAGTTAGTGCATTTGGCCATTAAGGTTGAAGGATAGTTGAAAAGAAAGAGTAGTACATGATCTAGAGCTTATTCGAGGTCTTTTTCGGGTTGAAAGATGAATTATAAGAGAGAGGGTAGTAAGTCATCGAAGCCCTTGGTGACTTATAAAGTTGCCGAACCTACCTCCATGAAGAAGCAGGTTCGCCCAATGATACAAAATACTTATGCGAGAAGTCCAACCTAAGCATAATCATGATATAAAGTGTTTCAAGTGTCAGGGATGGGGACACTATGCATCAGAGTGTACAAATCGTCGAGTTATGATAAAAAATGATAGAGAGATTGTGTCCACTAGTGAGGAGTCTAATTGTGATAACATGCCACCACTTGAGGATGCTAGTGATATAAAGTATGTTGTTGGTGATAAAGTTTTGGGGATTAGAAGGTCTCTCAGTGTTCATACTAATGAGGATGATGTGGAGCAACAAAGGAAGAACATCTTCCATACTAGATGTAACATCCCACATCGAAAGAAGAGTGTCTAGAGCCAGGGCATATTAAGGCAGTTGGTACCTAACCTTGTAGCACGCGTTTTGGGGCCTGACATGACCAAAAGATTGATGTCTTCTCCCAAGTGTAGGAGTGTCGAAGTAATAAATAACTTGGTAAGACCGGGGTAGAACCATAGGAAGGTTAACTATATAAATTATAAATAATAATAATAATAATAATAAGTTAAAGAGAGCTTTGAGATGTGATATTGATATAAGGATTAAACAATGATAAAAACAATTGTCAATGTTAAAGGATCCACTAATGGTATTTCAAACAAGTATAGTATAAACTCTTATTACTCAACTGGAAACCACACACAAAGGAGGTTCCAATAAGATTATAAATTGTTAACATGATTACATTAGTTATCTTATTCGAACAATGCTAATACTTATAAATGTTGTTTGGTATTCTTGATTATAACTTATGTTAACAACAAATCAAGTTTCTTTTATAGAACAAGTGTCGGTTATACCATACGGTTTGGGCTATGAAAGTGCCAAGTATTTGTTGTACCAAGGTTATGCAACATAAATCTAGATTAACCATTTAACAAGCAAAGTATTAAAAGTGAACAAGATAATAAATACAAAACATGTTAGTATCAAATATTAAAGTCTATATTGAGTTTATACTATACTTATTCTTACACCATTAGTGTAACCTTTTCACCTCGACATAATAAATTTAGTTAAACATAATGGAGAAGAGAAACATAAATAAACAAGATAAGAACATAAATAAGATATAAGTCAACTAAGTAAATGAAAGGAAATGAAAAGCATAAATAAGAGATTAATATAAACAAAACTTAAGCATTACAAAAATATAGAGAGAGAGCAAGAACATGATCTTGATCTGAAAACCAAGATGCCTAAATACATGACAAATGCCTCCTTTTATAAGCTAAAAATTGAAACTATTGATTTGATGACTAATAGTTGAGTGGGTGGCCACATCTTGACTTAGTGACAATCCTTATCTTCTTATCTGAACAAAACATCCTTGCTAACATCAGAATTTGAACAGATTGTCCTCATGAAAGTTCTAGGAAATTATCTCAGCTTTCCAAGAAAAAATTAATCAGTGTATTTTAACTTCTAGAACTCGAGATATGGGCTGAACACTGAACAGTGTCTGGGCTACAAAACATATTCTGACTTCTCCGTTGTTACTAAGATTTGGACTTCCAAACAGCAGAATTGTGTCTTGCATTCCTGATAAATATTTTAGGCCTATGTCTTAGCTTTCTAGGCATATAAACCAAATTGAAATCCAAGATCTACAGCTCCAGATATGACCCAATGACTGAACAGTGTTTCAATTTGGACTGAACCAGCATCTCTTTTCTAAGCTTAACCCTCTCTTTGTGTTCTCAACTTCAGTAGTTAAACTCATCAATCAATCCTTTGATTTATGTGATAGGCTTGCATTTAAGATGAACATTCACCATAAATTTAAGGTATCTTATAGTATCAGACTTGTTATTATAGAACATGTTTTAGTTAAGGAGTTATTGATACTTCAAGTGCAAAATGATGATATAAAACCTTGATAAAAATGCACTTTTAAGTACTAATCACACCCCCCAACCAGCTTATTACTAGTCCTTAGTAATCAAAGCATTAAAATAGAAGAACAATTTGCAAGTTCCACAAAGCAAGTCATTCATCATTCAACTTCCATTAATCTATCCAAATAAACAAACTCTCATTAAATTTATATATATATATGCTCAATACCTCTTAAACAAAATATTAATAAACCTTCCATTTTATGTGCTTAACATATGAAAACATAGATGATGGGGCTTTTATTGGAAGAAAACAATATTATGTTCTAATGTTTAAGGTTAACTTCCTTGGGTTGATATTATTATCTTTTCTTTTCTTTTTTTCTTTTTTTTTTTTAACATATATACATATAACTTAAAACACAATGCATCTTTAACCCATGTAACGAGCTTTAGGCTAATGACTCCCAGACCAATTGGTCTTAGGGCATTAGGTGTTGAGACACCTCTACAAGCTTAGTAACTCGGGTTGCAGATACTGATACGTAGATAGTGCAATGTTTGATTCCCTTAAGTTTTTGTCCTTAACCCATGTAACAAGCGTTGGGCCAATAGCTCCCAAGTCAGTTGACTTTAGGGTATTAGGTGTTAAAACACACTTTCAGGCTTAATTGCTTAGGTTAGGGAGGCTACGAAACCAAACTTATCTACGTTTTATTATCATCAATTTTTTTATTTTTTTGCAAATTATATACTATTCCTTTCCCTTAGTTGTTACCTTTAACAAAAGAACATAAATAATGTAATAACTCACAATCATATGTTAAAGTGTGTGTGTGAAAATGAAGGTTTAAGAATACTTGTTAAATGAGTATATGAGCAGAATCAAGTAATAATAATGCGAGAGTTTGTAAACCTGAATATTTCAATAAGTATTCTGATAGATCTTGATAAGAATATTTACTAAGATGCGTCTTAAGAGTCAATAAAATTCCTCCTTACTCTACTATCCTAATAACAGTTTTGTCAAATGGTTTAAATAATAGCAAAAATGGTTAGTAAGTTAGTTTTTTTTTAATGTCAACTACTACCCTCTCCCCCCAACCAGAACGAGACATTGTCCTCAATGTCATAAGGTAGAAAGATAGAGTATAGAAGACATCACCTGAAATAGCGAACACTGACAAACCTGAAACACACTTAAACAAATATAAAAAAACAAAATAATATGCTATTAATAAAACCAAAAAACACAAGGATTCAGAAACGAAGGCTCAAATCCAATCTAAGCATTTTATGGCTTTCCTTAGTTGACCAATTTATGCGACTCATAGAGGGATCAATTACAGGGATGAAAGATTGTAGTTGGTTAATCAATTGTTCAGTAGTAGCAACAGAGATTATGATTTGTCATGCCAAAGATGTTAGAAATTCCTGTTCCACAGCTTGATCAAGAAAAGACAAGAAATTATCGTAAAAACCACTTACATTTAACAGACCTATGGGTTTATGGTGCATGTATAGTTGGGCCCAAGAGGAAATATGAAAGATCTCTTCCAATATGCCCAAACCACCTGGTAAAGCAATGAAGGCATCAACTTGGTTAAATATTGCATTCAGTCGATCAGACATTGTGGGGACCTGTAGTTCCTCTCCAATTGTTTTGCCAATGATGTCCCCTTTTGCTAAAGCTTTAGGGATGACCCCCAAAACTTGACTGCCTCCTAAAAATGCAGCTATTGACACACCCCCCATTAACCCAAGGTTGCCTCCCCCATACACTAATTGAATCTTTCTCTCAGCTAGTACCTGACCAAGATGATTTGCTGATTCTAAAAACTCTTTTTCTTTCTCAAGACTAGATCCACCGAAAACACAAATATTTCTTATGTGATGACTTGAGGAACCTGCCATTTCTACACACTTATATCTGTTGAATGTATGGGTTGAGTAGAAATGAAGGGAAGGAAGAGAAGATTTAATAGATGAGAAATTGCTAATGCAATCATACCACCTATATGTAGGCCAGCTGGAGTCTCACTCTCTCTCTCTCTCTCTCTTTATTTATTTATTTTGAAAAAACATGTGTATGTACAGGTAGTTGTGATTGTGGCTCACATCTTCCCTTGGTTTTACGTCCAAGAACGACTTAAACGCCCTCTATGGGTCGAGGATAGGCTTCCCATCCAGTTTTTTTAAAAACTAGCAAACATGGTCTTTTTTAGTCAGATTCCCAAGACTATGTCGAGCATGTTCTTTATGGAATTGTGGCTATAAATCATGAATTGCACGATGCACATCTCCACTAAGATGTGTCTCAAGAGTCAATAGAAGATTATCTAAAGACCCCTTACTCAGGCCTTCCTTAATGAATTGTATTTTATCTTTACGGTTTATAAATACCATTCCTAAAGAACGACATTGTGCATTACAAGTCCATTTGGCACATCGATGATAGAGTTTCAGTCGTTTTGCACAACGTTTCTTTGCAAAATTGCTTTTACCTGTCTTAGGCATGTATGAAATGAAAGAATTAGAGGACTCACCTGATAATCGGACCTTTGCTTCAATTAGCCAAAGAATATCTTCAAGAATTCCATGATTCATTAACAACCTCAATCTTGCACACCTAGCACGGTAAATTTTTGCAATCGCATTTGGAGGCAAAGCGGGAAAATACTTTTTCAATTTTTCAAGAGTGGTGTCCATTTTCAAATTAGAATTGGAGAAGAGATTCAAAGAAGGGAGAAAGAGCAAAGAATTGCACAAATATATATATATATATATATATATATATATATATATATAAGTTATTATGGGAAACTGAAAGAACTGACTTAAGTCACGGAGTACCGTTATCCGCCATTTGACTGGGGTGAGAGAGACTAGCAAAACAAAAGTTACACAAAAAAAAAACACAAAACAATGTGAGAAAAAGAATCAATCTTTATATATAGGATCACTCAATTCAATAGAGTCATTTTCAACTGAAAAATTGTCAAAGTAAACTTTCAAACGATGTCCATTTACCTTGAAATCATTGCCATTCTTTGGATTCTTGATATCACAGGCCTCATATGGATACGCATGTTTCACAATAAAAGGACCCCTCCATCTTGATCTTAGTTTTCCAGGAAATAAATGGAGTCGAGAATTATAAAACAAGACTTTTTGACCAACATTGAATGTTTTTCTCAGTATTTTCTTGTCATGAAACTCTTTGAATCTTGCTTTATGAATTCTTGAATTTTCATATGCATCATTTCTTATTTCCTCAAGCTCATTTATTTATAATTTTCGCAGCTCACTAGCATCATCAGGGTTAGAATTGAAAGCTTTAATAGCCCAATAAACTTTAGGTTCCAGTTCCACAGGCAAGTGACAAGGTTTTCCATAGACTAGTCTATAAGGTGACAAACCTAATGATGTTTTATAAGCAGTTCGATAAGCCCAAAGTGCATCATTAAGTCTTAAAGACCAGTCTTTTCTATTAGGGTTCACTGTTTTCTCCAAGATTTGTTTGATCTCCCTATTAGCGAGCTCTACTTGTCCACTTGTTTGAGGGTGATAAGGGGTGACAACTTCATGTGTGATTCCATATTTCTTCATTAAAGACTCAAATGACTTGTTGCAGAAATGTGTTCCACCATCACTTATCATGGCTCAAGGGATTCCAAATCAACTCAAAATATTTTCTTTCAAAAACTTTATCACTGTTTTATGGTCATTGTTTCGACTTGGAATTGCCTCTATCCATTTTGAAATATAATCTATTGCGACTAATATGTATAAGAAACCAAATGATGGAGGAAATGGACCCATGAAATCTATACCCCAACAGTCAAAGATCTCAATGACAAGAATAGGATTTAAAGGCATCACGTGACGTTTTGAAATAGATCCCAACTTTTGACACTTATCACAAGTCTTGCAGAATGCATGTGAGTCCTTGAATATGGTGGGCCAGTAAAATCCACTTTGTAAGATTTTTGCAGTGGTCTTTCTTGATGAGAAATGATTCCCACATGCCTCAGAATGACAAAATTTAATGACACTACTTACCTCATTGTCAGGAATGCATCTTCGAAATATTTAATCAGGATAATATTTGAATAAATAAGGGTCATCCCAATAAAAGTTCTTCACTTCTTTCAAGAACTTTTTTTTGTCCTAGGTACTCCAATGAGCTGGCAATTGTCCTGAAACATGAAAATTAACAATATTAGTAAACCAAGGCATTATAGAGATAGAAAATAAAGATTCATTAGGAAAGTAGTCATCGATTGGTGTGATGTCAAATCTTGAATCTATTGTCAATCTTGACAAATGATCTGCGACAACATTTTCGGTGCCTTTCTTGTCTTTGATTGTGATATCAAATTCTTGAAGTAACAAAATCCACCGCACCAATCTAGCCTTAGAATCTTTCTTAGAAAGAAGATATTTCAATGTTGCATGATCATTAAAAACAACAACAGGTGAGCCAACAAGATAAGACCTGAATTTTTCACATGCAAATACTACTGCAAGTAATTCTTTTTGAGTGGTGGTGTAACTCATTTGAACACTATTTAAAGTTTTACTTGCATAGTAAATTACATAAGATTTCTTATCTTTTTTTTGTCCCAAGACAGCACCCACGGCATAATCACTAGCGTCACACATTATTTCAAAAGGTAAAGGAAAATGATATTTTCTAGTCATTGAATTAAGTTTCCTATGGTCAATGCACATGCGCCAACCAGTAATAGTCCTAGTTAGAATTAACTCATTTTTCTCATTTGTTATCACAGTGACTCCAGACTTCTTGGGTACAACTTGGGTAGGACTTACCCATTTGCTGTCAGAAATAGGATAAATGATTCCATTATCTAAAAGCTTAATGACTTCATTTTTCACTAATTCTTTCATATTAGAATTAAGCCTTCATTGCATTTCTCTAGAGGGTTTAGCATTTTCCTCCAGATAAATCATGTGTGTGCAAATCAAAAGACTAATTCCTTTTATGTTAGTTATGGTCCATCCTAATGCATTTTTGTGCATTTTCAGAGTTTGTAATAACTTACCTTCTTGATGTGCATTAAGTTTGGAAGAGATTATTACCAGAAAAGTTTTATTTTCTCCCAAAAATGAGTATTTGAGATTGAATGGTAATGACTTCAAATCAGGTTTTGGTTATTGAACACTTAAAGGTATTGACTCAATTGATCGTGGTGGCAATTCCTCAATTTTCGATCTCCAACTATTTGCCTTTGATTCTTCCTGAAAATAAGAAAATTGGTCTTGCTCAATTTGGAGTTATAGGATATGTGATGACTTATTATTCCTAGAAAAATATTTTGGATATTAACAACTTGGAGTTTCTTTATCCAAACATTAACAGCAAATAATAACAAGTTATTTCCAATAATATTTTGGATATTCATCCCTTTGGGATTTCTTTATCCAAACATTAACTGTGAATAATAGATGAATTTCCCAAAAAATAAGATTTTTTTTTGGAATATTGGCCAACACCCTTTGGAGTTTTACAGACGTGTTGTAAAATCCAGAATGTAAGAAAATAATTTTTTTTTTGTGTTTAAGAAATCCATACAAGAAAACATTAACGGTGAATAGTATAATGTTTGAAATGTATCTTATAGATGATCAAAACTTTTGATTGAGTGGAATTATAAATAAGATTGAACCTTATACAGTGTTTATATATATATATATATATATATATTTCGGTGTAAGTGATTTGCATGAAATAGCAGTAAGGCATAATTATATTTGAAATTAATTCGACAGATGAGAGCCTTCATGAAACAATTTGATCACATCTAACCATTTATTTACAAAGATTTCTACCAATCTAACTAAGATGTGTTAAATTTAAAGCTGTCCACAAATTATCTAAGCAGTTGAAGAAATAAAAAGTTACGCATAATTTAATGACAATGTGAAAAATTTCCAATAATCTAAATATTACTTTTCAAGTTCCAAAAAAATTTATTTCTAGAAGCAGGGATAGCACATGCAATAACCTGGTTTCTTTACACACACACACAATTACTCTATCAATATTTATCATAAGCTCCCTCTCAACTTATAAGCAGGAGGAGAGGGAGCTCCCCCTACTCTGTCCCACCGTGGTGCGGGGGAGCGGGATTACCTGTAAGGTAAGGTGGTTGGTTATTTGCAAGGCATGATGTCCCTCTTTTTTATTTGTCATGTTGGCAAGGTATGTGTGAGCATGAGTTGTGTCAGTTTTATGCCAGTGGGAGGAGAAAGAGAGAGAGGGAGAATAGCAGGCAAAAGAAGATTTAAAAAAACAGCTTCTCTTTTCCCTGCTGCACGTCCAACGGAAGAAGAATAATGTCGTTTCAAAATGATATCGTTGTATGATTCTATTTTTTTTTTTTGAAAAAAAAAGTTTGGGAGTAATCCAAAAATGAGTTAGGATACTAGATCATAGGATAATGAAATTAACCAGGGTCTACTAAAGTTATCACTATTTGAATATATTTTTTTTATGAAAAATATAGTGATAGCTATATGAAATGTTAAAATTATTTTTATGAAATTGAAAATTCATTTCTATATATTTTTGAAAAAATTATTAAAATAAAGGAAAAATTTTGACTGTTTTTTCTCTTTAATCTTCTCCTTTTTCTTTCATCATTCTATATAAAATACAAAATGTCTTGTTCAAATGTTATTTTTTATTGGAATACCAAATTAAATAAAAACTAAAATTCAAAATACTATATTAACAATTTGCCTCTTTAAAATCGTTTTTTATCATTGAAGATGCCCTTGATTTACTATACCACTATGAATTATGAGTTAAGAAAGAAAATTCCACGACTAGCCTAAATTTATAGATGGATTGATCAATTTTACCTAACTTGAAGTATTTATTGGGTCCCAACCATGTCAAGGACATACACCAGATTTGATTCAAGATGACCATATGTTTTTGGAGTGGCAACAAATTAAGAACAACTCCAAAAATATGCTCATGATAGAATCTCTAAAAGGTACAATCAAATTTAGAAAGAGAAAAGGCTACCTTGTCTATATAAGGTAAAATCCATCGAAACTCTTTGGGAAGAAAAAGAAAAATCTATTTGTTGCATCCTTCAATTATGAAAAAGCAACAATGAATCTCAAATTAATCTATTCGTTTCATTCTGGCTCTCACAGTTTCTAGAGGATGCTCCGTTTATGATATTAGTAGAAATTCATGCCCTTTCGTCAATTAAATTTATAATAAAAATTTATAAAATATAATTGAAGTCATGACAAAATTCCATTTAGTCCCCAGTTTTCAAAAAAAAAAAAATTTAAAGTCTTTTGGTCCTTGTATAGTAAAAATTAAAATTTAGTCTTTATGATACCTTTTGTAATTCACTTCATAATTACTATTAATCATGTAATGATTTATTACTTTTTTTAATATATATAATGCTTGTAATATAATAAGCTATTAAATTACAATCTTTCATTTATTATAGTTTTCAAAATAACATGACAAAAAAAAAATTAATAAATCATTACATTACATTAGATTCCATTACATATTATAAAACATATCGTTAGAAATTTTATTATAAGTAATTGCTGATAAATAAGAAAGTCGCCGCCTTGTATATTCACCTTTTGTTCTTATATTTCAAAATGTTACAGAGTAGTTCTCTTATATAGAAACTGATGCAACCATATTATTTGATAGTTTCACCCATATTTAACTAGTGTTTTGCCTATGTTATATATATAAAATATCATGATATTCTTTGTTTTATGTTTTGAAGGCACTTTTGGATGAAAGATGCAAAAATGAGTAAATTGGAGGTAACTGGCAGATTTGATGTTCGGTCGATGTTTTGTGCAGAGCATGAGTTCTAGAGGTCAAAATGAAGTGATTCCAGTGGTATTAAAAAGCTAACATCCATTCCTTTCTAGAAATTTAAGGTACAAAAAATAAAAAAAGAAAGAGCATGGAAATTACAACCTTCAAAGTCAAATCTCACATTCTGCCAATGTTGACCTTTGGTCATTCAAAATTGAATATATGGAGCTTCAGAAGTCCAATGGATGCAAACTCAATATTTTTGGATTCCTGACTTAAATACCTATAAACGCTCCAAATTTCAGCCAAAAAAAAATGTCATATGAGGGAGATATTAATTTTCAAAGATGACAGCTGAATTCTGCCAGCAAACAGGTTTCGTGAAGGAACGTGTCCAAATTACGTTTTGAAGCATTTAAACCAGCGTCCAAGTTTTTATTTCAGAAATTTAGCTCCTCTAAGTCAAAGCTTGAAGATTTAATGCAAGGCTATTTCTCCTTTTTAGGAAAATAGTTATTGAAGTACTTAAATGTAAACTATCAACTTAAGGGAGGACTATTTTGTAAAATAGGGACTAGGGTTTCTTAGCATATAAAAAGAAAGAGAGAAGGGAAAGAGAGCAGAAAGAGGGTGGCAGCCAGAAGTGAAGAAACACAAACTCTCCTCTCTACAAACCAGAGATAATGCTTTATTATATCCTTAAAAGTAGTTGTTCCATAGATATGCAAGGCTAAGCTCGTTTTCTTGGTAACAGGGACGCAACAAGCCTTCGGATTTCAAGAACCGTGAGATTTATTCTTCCTTTTATTTTCATTTTATATTATGAATGAGTATGATTATTTTTCTATGCATATTTTCTATGATTGTTGTTGATAATTGCTAGAGCGGACTCTAAGTTATTATTATGAACAATCTATTGCTAAGTTTGATATCAAAACCGGAGTTATGATATATGAACTTGCTAAGAAACTAAGCTTGATAACTGTGGCGGAACTATGTTATTAAACTTAGAGAGAACACTCGAACAAAGGAAGACAAGCTGCGGACAGCTTGGTTGTCAAGAGATCAATCAATTTATCTAGTTCTTAAGGTTGCCATTGAACTAAATCATTAATGCGGACACTGTGATTGTTTGTTGGTTAGGGTTAGTTATATAGTGGATCTGTTAATTAACCAACGTTAAGAAAAGATTAAAATTTAGAATATAAATTGAAGTTTTGTTTCAAGGATCGGTTCTAATTTCCGTTGGTGGATGTGTGCTTGCGACCAAGGTTTGTTTTCTTGATAAATTTCGGTTTCATTTGATTTTGTTTGCTAGTTTAATTTCTTCCATAGTTTAGATCATCACAAATCAAAACCCCCCAATTGCATAACGTATAGCTCTATACTATCTTCTGTGTTGCGATCACGACATTACAACAGAAACCCTTTCCTAAGCTAACTATATAAGTAAGCAACATTAATCCCACATATTTTGGGATACATATAATTATAGAATACTGAAAGATAATTCCTCATATTTGATTCTTCAGCTCACGCTAACATTAATTCCTATCTTGTACACCTCACGCTAACACTCCCCCTTAAGTTGGTGCAAAGATGTCTTCGATGCCCAACTTGTTAAGTGAGCCACGAAAGTTTTTGTTGGAAACTGTCTTTGTGAGCATATCGGCAAGTTGGTCTTCTGATCTAACAAAAGGAAAGTAAATCACCCCTTCTTTAAGATTCTATTTAATGAAATGTCGGTCTATCTTGATATGCTTTGTTCGGTCATGATGAATTGGATTTTGAGAAATTGCAATTGCAGCTTTATTATCGCAGTACAGGTTCATTCCTGACTTGGGAGTGAAACCAATTTTAGAAAGTAATCTTCTAATCCAAAGAAGTTCGCAAAAGCCCTTAGGCATTCCTCTTAACTCAGCCTCAGTGCTCGACAAAGCTACTACTTTCTGTTTTTTACTCCTCCATGTAACTAAGTCACCACCAACGAAAGTGAAGTAGCCAGATCTAGATTTTCTATCAAACAAATTTCCTGCCCAATCAGCATCCGTGTAACCTTCAATATCCAAATGACCATTCTTAGAGAACATAAGTTCTCTTCCTGGAGCAGATTTTAGGTACCGAAGTATTCGACCAACTGCCTCCATGTGATCCTTGCTAGGACAATGCATGAATTGACTAACTAGGCGGACACCGTAAGAAATATCTGGATGAGTATGAGATAAGTAAATCAGTTTACCTACTAATCGTTGATACCTCTCTTTATCAGCTAGTTCCTGATCAAGATACACTCCAAGTTTTTTATTCTGAACTGTTGCAGTGTCTGCCAATTTATAGTCAAGCATTCCTACTTCAATTAGTAGGTCCAATACATACTTTCTTTGTGAGAGAAAAATGCCCTGCCTTGATCTAGCCACTTTGATCCCTAAGAAGTACTTAAGTCCACCTAAGTTCTTCATTTCAAATTCGGTAGATAGTTGCTCTTGCAACCTTTCAATTTTTTCTTCATCATCTCCTATAATGATCATATCATCTACATATATTATCAGGACAATTACCTTTCCTTGTTGCTTTTTCAGGAAGAGAGTATGATCTGAGTTGCTCTATTGAAAACCATACTTGCAACCAAGGATAACAAAACTTTGGCTGTGTTCAGTTTTGCCACTGGAGAAAACATCTCCTAATAGTCTATCATGTAAGTCTGTGTGTACCCCTTCGCTACCAATCTTGCCTTGTGTCTTTCAATGGATCCATCTGCTTTATATTTGATGGAGAACACCCACTTACACCCAACGATTTTCTTTCCTTGTGGTAATGTGACAATGTCTCACGTTCTATTCTTTTCTAGGGCTATCATTTCTTTTGGGATTGCTTGGGACCATTTGGGATCTGCTAATGCTTCATGAATTCCATAAGGAATATGACAGGAGGATAACTTGTATGCAAAGGCTTTGAGAGGTATGGATAGTCTTTGTGTGGATAAATAATTAGAGACGGGGTACTTTGATTTTTTTTCCTACAATATCTTGTGAGTACCGGGCTAGAGGCTTGCCTATGTTCTGCCTGAAAGGTAAGTGATAGCTAGCGGAAGAATCCAAAATATTACTGGAGGATGGTGTAGGAGAAATTGCCTCAGGAATATCCTCATGCAAAGGAGTTTCATTGTTGGGTACTTCAAGAGAAGGGGTTTTACTCATTCTGTCGGGTGCAATTTATTGGTCCTCCTCATCTACTGTCTTACTGTTTTTAATGCTCTCTGCCTCTGCAACGTCTTCAGCTACCATGTTTGGAACCGTGGCCATATTCTCAACAACGTCTTCAGCTATCATGTTTAGAATTGGAACCTTGGCCATATTCTCATCAACTTTAGTGTTCCACCACTTCTGCTCTTCATCCTATGTCTCCCCCTAGAGAGGAGAAGTTGATGCTGTGGATGAGTAAAAATATTCTGACTATAGAAAAATGACATCCATTGTAGTATAGAGTCGTTTAATTTTAGGATCATAGCAACAGAATCCCTTCTTATTCAAGCCATAACCTAGAAACATACAACAAACAGTACATGGTTCAAGTTTTGTTCGTTGATGTTTATGTACATGCACAAATGTCACGTAGCCGAACACACGCGGTGAAAGTGAGAGTATAGATGGTAGAGTAACATGTCATGATAAAGCCTATAGTGGAGTCTTGAATTCCAAGGCTTTTAAAGGCATTCGATTCAGTAAATAGATAGCAGTAGTAACACTGTCATTCCAATGTCTACTAGGCACCTGTGCTCCAAATAATAATGCACGTGCAGTTTCTAGAATATGTCGGGTTTTTTATGCTGCCACTCTATTTTGTTGTGGAGTCTAACTACATGATAATTCATGGAGAATACCTTTCCTTAGGAAAAATGCTAAAAAATTATTATTCACATATTCTCCCCCATTATACGATCGAAGAATCCAGAGTTTCGCTGAAAATCGATTATGAACCATAGCGTGGAACATACGAAACACATCAAAAACTTCATCTTTGCGCTTCAGCCAAGAGAGTCATGTCATCCTAGTACAATCATTCACGAAGGTGACAAACCAACGCATGCTAGGGACAATGGTAATGGGAGACGGTCCTTAAACATCAGAGTGAACCAAGGCAAAAGGAGTATCACTTTTATTCAAGCTAATCAAAAAAGATACACGATGACTCTTGGCAAGGATGCATAATTCAAATTCAAAAACAATTTCAGAAACAAAGACTTCATGTAGCTAAAAGATGGATGTCCCAATTGATAATGCCATAGTCAAATCTGGTTTTCTTTTGTAGTAATGATCGACTCACAGTGTTAACTCTGCTTGGATTGAAGTCATCCATATAGTATAACCCCTTTCCCTTAGTACCACGCCCAATGATCTCCTCCGTGAGAATATCCTGAAAAAGGTAAAATTTGGATGATGTAGACCAATTAGGATGTGGGAAGAGTTGAAAACAATAACGAAGAAGACGTATGTTCCTAAAACTATTATAGGGAATTGTTTAATCATTTACAAATGATTACACAGGGTAGTAAGAGTGTGGAGGAGTATCAAAAAGAATTAGAGGTGGCTTTGATTAGAGCTAATGTTAATGAAGATGAGGAAGTTACTATGTCTATGTTTTTGAATGGCTTGAATAGAGACATAACTAATGTTGTGGAGTTGCAATCTTATGTTGAATTGGAAGAGTTAGTGCATTTGGCCATTAAGATTGAAGGACAATTGAAAAGGAAGAGTAGTACATGATATGGAGCTTATTCCGGGTCTTTTTCGGGTTGGAAGATGAATTATAGGAGAGAGGGTAGTAAGTCATCGAAGCCCTTAGTGACTTCTAAAGTTGCCGAACCTACCTCCATGAAGAAGCAGGTTCGACCAATGATAAAAAAAACTTAAGGGAGAAGTCCAACCGAAGCATAATCGTGATATAAAGTGATTCAAGTGTCAGGGATTGGGACACTATGCATCAGAGTGTGCAAATCGTCGAGTTATGTTCTAAAGAATGATGGAGAGATTGTGTCTACTAGTGAGGAGTCTGATTGTGATAACATGCCACCACTTAAGGATGCTAGTGATATAAAGTATGTTGTTGGTGATAAAGTTTTGGGGATTAGAAGGTCGCTCAATGTTTAGACTAATGAGGATGATGTGGAGCAACAAAGGGAGAACATCTTCCATACTAGATGCCTAATCAACAATAAGGTATATAGTATGTGATCATTGATAGTGGTTCTACTAATGTTGCTAGTGTTACTTTGGTTAGAAAGTTGGGATTGAATACCATAAAGCATGAGAGGCCTTATTAGCTTCAATGGTTGAATGAATGTGGTGTTTTTAGGTTGAATAGATAGGTGATGATTTCTTTTTAGTAGGAAGTATAAAGATGAAGTGTTATGTGATGTTGTGCCTATGCATGTTACTCATATGTTACTAGGGAGGCCTTGGCAATTTGATACAAAAGCCAAGCATGATGGGTTTAAGAACAAGTATTTATTGGAGAAAGATGGTAGAATTTATACACTTGCCCCACTAACACCAAAGCAAGTGTATGAAGATAAAATTCAGTTGAAGAAAAGCTATGAGGAGAAGCACTCAGACTTGGCCAAAGTGGAAGAACAAGTCAAACAACATGGTGAGAATGTGAGGAAGAGTGAAAATAAAGTGAGCCATGAGTTAAAAACAAAAAGGGATAAAGTTTCGGCCCTTAAAAAATTAGGGTAGGGTTAAGGCCAAAAAGAAAAAAATAGAAGGGAGGCCGAGAGTGGGGAGAAGAAAGAAAGGGTGAGAAAAAAAGAGTGTAGAAAACATGGGGAAAAACCTAAATTTCTTTGCAAAATCTAGTGATCTTAAACATGCTTATCTTTCTGAATTGCCCATGATTTTACTTGTGTATAAGAAGGCATACTTTAACTCTAATTATTTTGTATTCTTGTGTTCCTAGTGTTGTTAAAGTTCTTTTACAAGAATTTGAAGATGCAAACCCTCTGTTATAATTTTTCTGGGTTATTAAAATATGAGAAATTTAATCAATAGTAAAATGGGTTAAATTAAATTAAAGAAACCTAAATCAAGATGAAAATAGTGAAACTAATGAAATGAAAAGTGAATATAGTACTAAATTGTTGAAAAGAAAAACATTAGTGGGGACAAAATGAATATGTAAGACCAAAAGAGGTTAATATTCAAATAACAGAAGGTTAGGAGTTTATGTACAAATGATAAAAAGAGGTGGGGATAAATGTGCAATTAACAAGATGATAGCACTATAAATATCATTCTATTTTCTCTCTTTGAGTGACTTGTAAGAGCAAGAGAGAGTTTAGAGAGAGGCTGGAGAGACGACATATTGATGGCAGACAATCTGACAACTATAACTCCACCTTCCACCGTTGGATCACAACGATAATCGGATATGTTGTTCTCCTCCATGTAGTGTTGTACATTGTCACTGGAGGCATCCTCTATATCAGTCCTTATTTGAGAGATTTCGCGGGAGGAAAATTTCTGGGAAAATACACTTCTAGACAGTCTTTGTCGCCGACTATTTTCTCCTCCAGCCACCGTTGGATCGGGCTATAATTTGTATATGTTGTTATTCTTGATGCTTTCTAGATTCTGAACGGTGAAGATCAGAAACAAACACTCAGTAAAAAGTTGTGCTTCTCACACAGTAGGTCTGCAAGTTTGAGGTCAGCTCGGTTAAACCCATGTTTTTGGAAATTTCACAATAATGCATTATAACTTGATCGTATGGATTGTTTGGAATATTATTCATTTGTTATTTATGGTTGATTGAAACTATTGTCAAAATTGGTTTTTTTTTTTTTTGTGAACTGAAACAGCCCTAAAATTAAAAGGAAATGGAGCATTAAAGAGACTTAATTTTTGGGAGACTTTGGGGCTGTTGTGATAGCCCTGAAAGTGTATGTTTAAGGGGCATAAATACCTCTCCAAAAACAAAAATATAAAATATAAAAGGTTATTATGCTTGTTATCCTAATTTCTAAGGACAACTCGGATTGATTTAAAAAGTCGGCCACATGAGTGGGGGCAAGGAAAATTTGCCAACCATATGAAGAGCAAAAGAGGAAAAGGGGGAAATTGTAGTTTTCCTTAATGAATTTATTATGATAGGTTGTTTTCTTTATGTAATATGTGTGTGAATTGAATGAAATTAGCATGAAAAGAATGAGGAACTCTTGGTTCCTTAAGGCCATGCTTTCGGTCAATTAGGCATAAAAGGGAGAGGATGTTTAATTTGATAACTTAATTACGTGTGTTTAATTGTGTCAAAATGAGAAAAAGTTAAATTGTGGATGTTGTGTGTAAAGGGAAAGGTTGATGAATCTAGATAGAAATGAGTTCTCCTTCCTATAGAGAACTTATAGTCTCGTGTCTTAACTTTCCAACAAGACCAATCTCACTTGAAACAGAGTTTTATAACTCTAGATATAGTTAAAATTATAAGGAGAGGTCAGATAGTAACATTTCAATTTTTAGACAATAACAGTTGGACAGTAATAGTCCAATGTTTGTTGATGAGCCATTTTGATTGTCTTGGGGGCAGAACTGGGTTCTCCTTCCTACAGAGAACTTGTAGCCTCGTGTCTTAACTTTCCAACAAGACCAATCTCGCTTGAAACAGACTTCTATAAGTCCAGATATAGTTAAAATATGAGGAGAGGTCGGACAGTAACAATTCAATTTCTAGACAGTAACAATTGGACAGTAACAGTCCAATGTTTGTTGATGAACAAGTTTGATTATCTTGGGGGGCAGAACTGGGTTCTCCTTCCTATATAGAACTTATAGCCTCGTGTCTTAGCTTTCTAATGAGACAAATCTTGCTTGAAACGGGGTTCTATAACTCTAGATATAGTTAACAATCGAAGGAGAGGTCAGACGTAACAATTCAATTTCTAGACAGTAACGGTTGGACACTAACAGTCCAATGTCTAGACAGTAATAGTTGAACAGTAACAATTCAAATATAAAGAAAGGAATGATAACTATGATTGGTTAAAGAATGACAATATTAATGGATGTAATGAGAAAAATGTAAAATATAAAGAAAGAAATGATTAAAAGAAAGATCTGTTAGTTGTTGATATGATTATTATAAAACATATCCTTGAATAAGGATAATTTATGAGATGAGCCTGTGATTGCAGGAGGGACCACCGGTATGGTGCAATAGCAGCAACAGGGGAGCACGAGTAGAGCTTCTACTACAGGTAGATGATCCTCACCTAAGCTTTTTAGTAAAATTCAAGAATTTAATATGATAATAATGTGAGATGTGAATTTGCAACATTGGATATTATGTAAAAGGATGGAAGTTGGTATAATGATGTTGTTATTTCGAATAGTATTCTGAATGTATGTGTGTGTTCAAGGTGAACTACCCTTGCTTGCATTGCCAAGTGATGGGAGTACTACTAACAAAGAAAATATGAGAAGTGTAATATGTGTTTCGACTAGCATATATTTAGTGTATGTTAGGATCCCGAGTAAGGGGATCAGCATGTATTGGCTGGCATACATTTAGTGTATAAGGATCCCGGGTAAGGGGATCACCACGTATTGGCTAGCATACATTTAGTGTATGTCAGGATCCTAGGTAAGGGGATCACCTTACATCGACTAGTATAAATTTAGTGTGTGTTAAGATCCCGGGTAAGGGGATCCCCTTACATCAACTCCTATGGGGTAATGATGATACGAGTGAAATTGGTATCGGTAATGTGTTAAGTGATGCAACCATATTATTCGATAGTTTCACCCACATTTAACTAGTATTTTGCCTATGTTTTATATATAAAATGCCTTGATATTCTTTGTTTTATGTTTTGAAGGCACTTTTGGATGAAAGATGCAAAAAGGAGTAAATTGGAGATAATTGGTAGATTTGACCTTCAGTCAATGTTTTGTGCAGAGCGTGACCTCTAGAGGTTGAAATGAAGTGATTCCAGTGGCATTAAAAAGCTAACATCCATACCTTTCTGGACATCTAAGGCAAGAAAATAAAATAAGGAAGAGCATGGAAATCGCAGCCTTCAAAGTCAAATCTCGCAATCTGGCAGTGTTGACCTTCGGTCATTCTAACTTGAATATCTGGAGCTATAGAAGTCCAATTGATGCAAACTCAATGTTTTTGGATTCATGACTCAAAGGTCTATAAACGCTCCAAATGTCAGCCAAAACCGATGTTATATGAGGGCGATATGATTTTTCAAAGATGACATCTGAATTCTGCCAGCAAACAGGTTTCGTGAAGAAACAAGTCCAAATTACGTTCTGAAGCATCTAAATCGATATCCAAGTTTTTATTTCAGCAATTTAGCTCCTCTAAGTCAAAGCTTGAAGATTTCATGCAAGGCTATTTCTCCTTTTTTAGGAAAATAGTTATTGAAGTACTTAAATGTAAACAGTCTACTTAATGGAGGACTATTTTGTAAAATAGAGACCTAGGGTTTCCTAGGATATAAAAAGAATGAGAGAAGAGAAGGGGAGCAGCCAGCCAAGAAGAGAAAAATGCCCCCTTCCTCTAAGAAACCCTAAATTATGCATTCTTCCTTCTTTTTGATTAGTTGTTCAACAAACATGCAAGGCTAAACACTTTTTCTTGGTTGCAAGGACACGGAAACCTTCGGATTTCAAGAACTGTGAGATTTATTTTACCTTTTCTTTTCAGTTTATATGATGAATATGTTTGTTCTCCTATGCTTATTTTTCCTATGATTGTTTATTTTAATTGCTAGAGCGGACTCTAAGTTATTATTGTAGACAATCTATTGCTAAGTTTGATATCAAAACCGGAGTTGTGGTATATGAACTTGTGAAGCAACTGAGTTTAATAATTGTGGCAGATCTACGTTATTAATCTTAGGGAGAACATTCAATCAAATCAAATATAGACCGTGGACAGTTATGTTTTCTTGATTAATCAACTTATCTAGTTCTTAAGGCTGCCATTGAATTAAATTACTAGTGCGGACACTGTGATTGTTTAATGGTTAGAGCTAGTTATACGGCGGATCCGTTAACTAACTAATGTTAAGAAGAGATAAATATTCAGAATATAAATTGATGTTTCGTTTCCATGATCAGTTCTGATTTCTGTAGGTGGATGTGTGCTTGTGACCAAGGTTTGTTCTCTTGATAATTTTATGATTTTATTAAATTTTGTTTGATAGTTTTCTGTTTTCTTTTGCTTTAGCCTAGATAACGTCCAAACCCCCCCCAAATTGCATATCATCTAGCATAAAAATCTGACTTGAATCTCCCTCGTGGGATTGACCCCTTACTTGCTCTATACTATCTTGTGTGTTGTGTTTGAAGCTAGGGTAATTAATTTGTGCGACCGCGACATCACAACATTAAGCGAAAATGATCATGGTTGATCTTATGAAATCTTGAATGGAGGTTGAAAATGGAAGAGGAAACGGTTTTTAGTAATTGAAGGAGAAAGAGTTTCTAATGAAAACCAGAAGGGAGAAGTGAATAAAATAGGAATGCATGTTTGCCTTTTTAAATTATTGGATATTTGTGTTGCTATATTATTGTGATTTTCATGTTTCAATAGTATGTATTTTGTTCCAGGACCATCGCATGCACGACATGAGTAGATCCTAGCTTATGTTCACTTTTTGTAGTCTAGGTTATAGGGAGTATACCCTTGTATCTTGTAATATTACAACTTTTATATAACTTAATTTGTATAATTGATGTTTAAACTTGAATAGATGTACTTAATTCTGAAATTCATATAATCATGTTTCATGTATGTGTGTTTATCCCATTTATTCCCCTATAATGATATTTGTTGTTCAATGTATGTTATATATGTTGTGGTTGTGATGATGATGATGATGATGTTTGTGGGATTGAGACCCAGGATGATTGGGTCGTGATTTAGTTATGAGATGTATGATATTAGAAGTGTAAACAGGGTATATGTCGATAACTTGGGACCTTCCGGTATAGGGGAGACTCTGCCAAAATTTCGGTGGAAATTTCAGTAGACTTTTATATGAGAACTGGAAAAAAAAATTACCTGTATTTTTACATACCAAATCGTATGAAAGTAACTATGAACACATATGAAAGTGTGGAGCGTTACAGAAGATGTCTTTCTAGAAGAGATTCTTTGTGGCTTGCCGCCAATTAGGGGAATTGAACATCAAATCGACTTTGTTTCAGGAGCATTTATACCAAATAGGCATGCATATAGGAGCAATCCCGAAGAGTCTAAGGAACTCCAACGACAAGTTTTTTAGGCATGATGGATTTTTGTTTAAGGAAAATAAATTGTGTGTGTCTAATTGTTCTTTGCGTGAATTGCTTGTAAGAAAAGCTCATGGGGTTGGTTTAATGGGGCATTTTGGAATTACTAAGACTTTGGATGTTTTACATGAACACTTTTATTGGCCAAACATGAAAAGAGATGTGTAAACAATTTGTGATTGGTGCTTAACATGTAGACAAGCTAAGTCTAGAGTAATGCCTCATGGGTAATACAAACATTTACATGTTCCTAAGGAACCATGGGTTGATGTTTCTATGAATTTTATTTTGGGTTTACCTAGGTCTAGGAAAGGAAGAGACTATATATTTGTTGTTGTGGATATATTTTCTTAGATGACACATTTCATTGCTTGCCATAAAACTGATGATGCAACAAATATAGCTAACTTGTTCTTTAGAGAGGTCATTCGGCTACATGGTGTTCCTAGAAGCATTGTGTTAGATCGAGATGTTAAGTTCTTAAGTTACTTCAGGAAGGTTTTGTAGGGTAAGATAGGGACTAAGCTTTTATATTCTATTACTTGTCATCCACAAACAAATTGCCAAACTGAAGTTGTTAACCGAACTTTAACTCAGTTGTTAAAGGCTATCATTCAAAAGAATTTTAAAAAATTGGAAAGATTGTTTGTCATTTATTGAATGTGTAAACCTCGGGAAAAATAAAGGTTGCTTAAATTTCAAACTAACTACATGGAAAATAAAAGTGAAGAAATTCATGCATAGGGTTAAATAAAAACAGGAATTCAGAAATTTTTGGATATAAATTTTCGGGCGAAATAATTCGAGACATTATAAATTAACCCGGTAATGTTGAGGGTTGGATTTAATTGAACAAAATAAACTAAACAAAAAGTTCTGGGGTGGAGTTATAAGAAATGAAAAGAGGTATAGCTTGATTATAAGAAGAAAAAGATGTGGGGGCAAAAATAATACACTTAAAGGAAATGGGATCTAAGTATAAAAAGAAAAAATTATAGAGTATAAATACTCTCTCCTCACCAAAAATCTACAGCAACCAAAACGAAAGAAAAGAGGGAGTTTTTGTATCCATTCTTGCAAAATCAAGAGAGAAACACCAAAATTTCAAGAGCCCATCCAAGATTAAGGGTTTATAGATGGAATAAACACTTGTGGACAAGGGATTAACAAGAAAATTTGAATAAGAAGAGAAGAAGGAGGGTCAACTGTCATTAGAAAAAAGAAAGGAGGGAGTCAAAAATCTTCAACTGGTTGAAGATCGAAACCTTAATTCTTATCGGGTAAGGTGTTCCAAACATGATCTTATAACTCATTTCAAATTCGATTATGAATTGATGCCTTAATGTTGAATTATAGATTAGGGTTCTTAAACTTGAATTGGGGAAAAAATAATAGATGTTAAAATTAAGTTAATTCATGTGTTGTATATGATTGGGGGCATGAAACCATGATAATTTATGATTAGTACTTAAAAGTGTATTTTTATCAAGGTTTTATATCATCATTTTACACTTGAAGTATCAATAACTCCTTAACTAAAGCATGTTTTATAATAACATATCTAATAATATAAGATACCTTTAATTTATGGTAAATGTTCATCTTAAATGCATGCCTATCACATAAATGAAAGAATTGATTGATGAGTTGAAGTACTGAAATTGAAAGGACAAAGAGATGGCCAAACTTAGAAAAGAGATGCTGGTGCAGTCCAAACTGGAACACTATTCGGTAATTGAGTCATATCTGGAGCTGTAGATCTTGGATTTAGGTCCATTTTATATGGATGGAAAGATAAGACATAGGCCTACAACTTTCATGTGAAGCCCAAGATTTAAAAAAGCCGTTTGCAAGTCCAAATTGCAGCAACAACAAAGAAGTCCGAATCTGTCCTGCATCCTAGACACTGTTCAGTGTTCAGCCCATATCTCGAGTTCTAGAAGTCCAAATGATCTCAAATTTTTACCCTGGAAAGACAAGACAATTCTCTAGAACTTTCATGATTGAAGTTTGTTCAAATTATGATGTCATCAATGACGTTTTTGGCAGACAAGAAGATAAGAATTGTCACCAAGTCAAGATGTGGCCACCCACTCATCAATTAGTCAACAAATCAATAGTTCTGAATTTTGGCCTATAAAAGGAGGCATTTGCCATGTATTTAGGCATCTTGGTGTTCAGATCAAGATCATGCTCTTGCTCTCTCTTTATATTTTGTAATGCTTA
>Ga0325410_1000416_pt1 | contig 43756 bp, 29 predicted proteins | sample PopdelMetagenome_16_FD_206182 | JGI IMG/M metagenome (GOLD analysis project Ga0325410, IMG submission 206182) | Populus deltoides microbial communities from Bellville, Georgia, United States - Xylem-PdIQD-R3 | ecosystem: Host-associated > Plants > Phyllosphere > Stem > Wood/Secondary xylem...
GTAGAAGTACAAAATTGATGAAAAATTGTATGCATCCTAATTTACATTGCAGCAAGCATCAAGATCCTGAATTTTCAGAACTGTTGAGATTCTATTCCAAATGTTTGCAGGAGTACAGTGATACATGTAATTTTATTCCAGCTATATTAATGGCATTTTATACTGACAAGAGATCGTACGTATACATCTATGTATGGATATTGTCATCTATATCAGGCTCTTCACATTATTGAAGTTTCCTACAGCTTCTCGGACCATCAAATTCTGTGTGCTCTATCTTCCTGGCAGAAAAGAAATGCATGCTTGAACTCAATTAGGCGACTCCAGCAAAGGTTTCTAGCAGAATATCAACTGTGTCAATAACCATTCAAATGTGACTTCTGCCATTTCCAAGCAATTTGTAAACTCTTCTGAAGGTCAGTAAATTGAGCTGTCCAGTTTAGCTCTTGTTTTATTTTGGAAGGATCACTGAAGACCTCAGCATAGTCTCCTGGCCGGCGATCAAGGTAGTCAACCTTTATGTCCACGCCTGTTGCCTTCTTACACGCATCAACAAACTCCTTCACTGATCTGCCTGTGATTGAAAGGAATCAAACAATCTTCAGGGTCAAGAAATGCAAGAGAAACTGACACTCGAAACAGAAAAAACAAAAGGATATAGAAAAAAACCTTTTCCGGTTCCAACATTGTAAATGCCAACTTTCCGAGGTTTTGCGTGGGCAAGAGCTTTCACATGGGCATCAACCAGGTCAGTGACATCGATATAGTCGCGTACACATGTGCCATCAGCTGTTTTATAGTCTGTCCCTTTAACCTAAAGCCATTGACAGGAGCAGAAGAGCTTCACTTCCTTGATGTGTGTTTGACAATATTATAATAAATATCATGGGGACATAGCCACAGCACTGAATTTTCACTTTCTTTCTTAAGTTACCTTGAGTCCAGGTGTTATCCCTCGAGCTGCATCAAAACAAGCACCAGAGATTCGGCCATGCTCACGAAGCTCAGGTCGTGGAGCTTCCCCTAATCTTCCTTCCGGGTCAGACCCAATAACATTGAAGTATCTGTAAACATAGGCATTATTTTGATCAGAATGCTGGATGCTGGATGCTGGATAAAAATGTCTGATTAATATTGTCGGAGTCCTTGAAAGGACATTGAAGATTAAGCAAAGAGAAACAATTGAAATCAGAGCACCACTCACCTTAGGATCATGACAGCCATGTCAGTGGTGTTGGAGAAGTCAATTATGATATCTTCTGCCATTTTCTTTGCTTTTCCATAGGGGTTGATTGGAAGCTGAAATCATACACCAGTGTAAATGAGTGAAGCATGAAGAAAAATGAGTTATGGAGTCGTTTTGGCCTTGATTCAGAATAATCTTTCAACACAAGAATTCTGAAAATCCTCTAGAAGTAGAACAGACATGCCAGAGTCACTATTGGTCTCCACCTCAAGCAGCTATTCTATATATACATGGTTATTGTTTAGTTAAAGAAGGCATCATGAACAAGAAAGCTGAGAAGAAGAGGTTTCTGGCATGTCATATGGGGATTGAGCTCCATCATTTGCATATTGGAGTGGAAAAATCTTCATGGTCTAAAACAAAGAATAAAACAGAAACTTACCTGAGGAGTTTCTTCTCTAATCGGCATCTTAATAGGTTCTCCGTACGTTGCACAAGTGCTCGAATAGATTAATGTCTTCACATTATGTGCAGCCATTGCTTCCAAGACAACCAAGGTATTTGATGTGATATTGTGATAATATCTGCACAGCATGGTGGATTTTAATGTACTTCAATGGAAAAAGAAGTTTAAGATGGTAGCCGGATGAAAACATTCTAGGTATACCTGAGGGGCTCTATTGTACTTTCACCAACATATGCAACAGCCGCAAAATGCATCACAGCATCAAATGCATTTTCGGCAAAGATTTTGTTTACAGCTTTTGCATCTCCTAGGTCAGCATATATGAACTGCAATCTCCCAGGCTCTGGAAATAGCTCTTGAAGAACTTTAACCGCACCGAGATTCCCTCGAGAAAGATTGTCCTGTCAGAGGAGGCATAGAGGTTATAAATCCATGCAGCAAAATCACATGGTTAACTTCAATATCAGAACTCATATGGTTAGACAGAAAGTGTTTCAAGTTTCCTGAATAAAGCATACCACAATAGTTACTCGGTATGAATCCTTCAAGAGTCGAAGTGCAGCGTGAGAACCTATGTAACCAGCACCTCCGGTCACCAACACATGCGTTACACCTAGCTCATGTTGGGAGAACTGGATATGATAAGGAAAGACAATGTATCACACAACAGGAAAATGAGTTCTTAAAGACTCTGATGAAGGATTGACCAACACAGGTGCCCTTTTTCTTTGTCATAGATAGTAATAAACTTTAACCTCGTAGATAAAAAAGTTTGAGATTTGCTACAGATGACAAAATGCGCATGAATAACAGGCATAGATTGTAAGCACAAAGCTTTATAATCAAGATAGTAGCATACCATGTCGGGGCTGGTATAACTAGGTGAGTACACTTGCTTGAGCATGACAATGCATACTGCAATGAAGAATGCAACTGCAATAACTTTTCCAGCAGAATTGCTCTTTCTTCTTGAATCCAGGAAATCCATACCTAATGGCTCAAACATAAAATCCACAAATATATTAAGCAGAAACAAACAATTAAAGTTCCAATATTAGATATGATCAAAGAATTATCCCAGTTAACTCATCCTAAAGGTGCCATCAAACTCTACTGATCAGTGAGATTTAAGAACATGAAGTCAGAGCCCAGGATGAAGGGTTGTGGAAAAGGCCATTACCAGAGCCCATGTGCACCATCAGAAATCGAAAAGCTCACCGGCTTTAACTAATCAAGATTAGTAACTCTTAATCTTCTGATTTTAAAGCATAAGAAAAAACATATGGGATAGTGGTAAGTCTTATGGCAACTAAATCCATCTTCCCAGAGTCTCAGAAAAACATGAAATCTGATTAGTCAATTATATGAAGGAGGTGAAGAAGCAAATTCTCTTATGCTGTGTAATCTCTTGGACCATTTTTCCTGATACGCAACAATAGTCCAATATCTCCAGAATTCTTGTTTGAAAACTAACATCTACATTTTTTTTTATCTTTAAAAGCATAAATCCTGTGCCTCGACCACTAAAATGAAAGATGCTAACAAAAATACAGAAAGAAAAGAAAACTTTTGATCACGATGATGAACATAAAAATGAAAAATCAGTCAATACAGCAATCATCAATATGAAAAAGAAGCTACCTTCAAAATTTCAATGATTGATGATAATCAGCCAAAATCACACTTCAGCTGAAAAAGTACCCAGTTCAACTCGAAGCTTTCATGAACTGAACATATATTTCAGGGTCTATATATCTAAGATTATGATCATCATACAATCCTCGCCTCCTCCTTAAAAGAAGAAATCAATATAAAGTAAACCAAAAGATGTGTTCCCTTCTTTGGATATCCCATTTAAAACACGCATTTTAGATTCTAGGCCGAGTATCTTTCCTAAGATAGGAATCTTGAACGATGCAAGGACTTAAAGGAGAACATAGAAATTGACTTTAAAAGGACACAAAAACAAGACAGCCTAAGAATAGACATCAAAAATAGAACAAACACAAGATTTCCAATTCGTTATATCCTAAGAAAGCTAAATATTTAAAGAAAGAATAATAAAAACCCACCAACAAATTTCAGCTAAAACGTTAATTCCAATACTAGTCTGCCAAACAGAATCAAAATCAGATTTTTCATTCAGAAATTAAAAAACCAATCACTTCCACAGGAACCCACCTAAAATCCAACCAGAAAACCAACAAGACTTCGCAGTTCCGATTAAAAAAAACAGAGAGAGAGAGAGAGAGATGGCCAATAGGTTGAAAAGGAAAGGAAAATAGAATCAGAACATAGAAATTGGCTTTAAAAGAGTATAGAACTAACCAAAGAATTAGACAACCTCTTCAGTGATTTTAAGAGAACATGGAACTAGCCAAAGAATCAGACAACCTCTTCAATGATCTTAAGAGAACACCAAAGACACCATACAAAGTGTCAAGGATTGACAGAGTGATTCTGAAGACAAGTAGCAGAAATATTATAGGAACATTTAAAGTCAAGTCCTGAGGTTTTAAAATGAAGGACGTTGAGTTTTCTAAATGGAAATGAATAAAGAATGGAAAGGTGGTGAGGATGTGAAGGGAAAAAGGTTAAAGATTCTGAGAGTAGTCGAGGAAGGGATGAGGAAACTGCCATAGATGTGAGAAGAGATGACTTGGACCAAGTCAAGCGGCCTTCGTGGATATTTTACATGCTTTGAATTGAGAGGGAAAACTAGACAATGATTGTTGTGCATTTGCTCAAATCAATTTTTGTCCACCTTGAAAATTTTAAAACCAGTAATTAACAATATCTACTTGGAAATACTAAAGCATGCCACCAATGAAGCCCGTGGATTCTGAATCTCAAACTCGTTTTTAGTTTTTCGTTTTTCTATTAATTCATCTATTCCAAAAAAGAAAGAAAAAATCAAGATTATCAGCCCAGGATTCTACAGCCTTCAAAGGGGCTAGAGAGCCCACCCACCTGAAAGTGCATAAAAGGTCTTAAAAATTAAACACTAATCAGCCAGCTGACCCGTGTAATCCAAAGCAAGACAATAACGGTAATTTAGCCAGCCTAACACTTCTAGTTATGAAATAGTCAGCTGACCCGTGATTTCCCGTTGATCAGATACATTTTTTAACATTTAAAAATTAAATGTTTTCGTATTCTTATAAAAATTAATAAAATAAAATAAGAATTATATAAGTTAATGAATAAAAGAAAATTTATTAACACAACACCACGTATAGGACTTGAAGTTAACTTTTGATGAAGTAAAATAATGAAACAATATTGTGAGTGTGTTTTACTATATTATAATTATTTAATTAAGAAACATAAAAATGTTTTTTGCGCTAAATTAAATAATTTGTAAAATATATGAACCGATAAATTAAGAAAAGGCTGTTAATACCAATCAAAATTTAAAATAAAAAAATAATTATTCTCGTAAAACTAAAAAGTTGATGACTATTATAATTAACTTCAACTTTTTTTTTAATATACATATTTTTTTTATCTTACCAAGAAGAAAAAAATTAAAAAAACACATCCAGTGTAAATAAACTGCTAGAACAACTCTAACCCCCACTAAAACTCACCTAAAAACACAAATCCAAACTGAAAATAAAATCCTCACTCCTTTTTTCAACAATTTCAAGGGGAAAAAACACATAACTATAACTTTTTTTATCAAATGAAACCCATTGACACCTAAATCTATTATTTTTTTCTTTATTGTTAAAATTCGATGACTATCTCTCATCTCTCAAACTATAGATCAAAAAATAAGAAAAATAAAGTTGTGAACTAAAATTTGAATCGTGAAACTTATAAGAACTAAATATTTATAATCTGAAAAGTAAAATGATGAAAGTGAACTCTTCTCACCAATTCAGAAGTCACCACCCATTCTCTTTTTTTTTTTTTTTTTATCACTTTGGCCCTCTGTTTTCCAATCTTTCCCCTGCTTAACAAATTGACATGGATTGGCATTATATCTGGTCCTATAAAGGTGGAAAAAAATTAGAAAAAAAAATAATGTTGTTATACTCCACAGTTTCATGTGTTTTGGTAAGTGATATATTTTGCATAGTAATTTGGCCACACAACTTAGTGTTTTGTATGATAACACTATTTGAGAGTGTATTCATAGTTTAAAAGATATAAACTATTTGTTATCCCTATTTGTTTTTCAAAAAGAAATAAGGTGTGGTGTGTGTATTCATAGTTTAAAAGATATTTGAGAGTGATGTAGAAATTATTTTTCAAAGTATATTTTGCTTGAAAATATATCAAAATTATATTTTTTTTAATTATTAAAAATTATTTTTGATATAAACACATCAAAATAATAAAAATAACTTTAAACAAAAAAATTCAAACTTTTTAAAAAAAACATGATTTCAACGGCGTTTCCAAACACAACATGTTGGTATCAAGAAGAAATTATTAAATTAGTTTAAATATATTAAGCCAATATAAGGGATTAAAATCATCTAAAGAATAACTTAATCTTGATTAATACATACAACATGTTAATATCAAGAATAAATTATTAAATTAGTTTAAATATATTAAGCCAATATAAGGGATTAAAATCTTCTATAGAATAACTTAATCTTGTTTAATACATAAATTAATCCGATTATATTTTTTACTATCAAATAAAAAAAAGTATTTAATTTAGTCGGTGCTTTATTTTTGTAGAGAAATAAAAGGCAAGCAATCCAGACTTTTTCCGCACGTTGCATAGCACCTACAGTGTCAAAATATACATGAAAGGGTCAACAAATTATATTAAGTCAAAATCTAAATGGCTTGGGATTTTAACTGTAGAGCAGATATTGTCCACGCCTATATAAAACACTGTGGAGTGCGGACCTATGGTGTATTTCTTAATTAAAAAAAAAAATTTGTCCTTAGAGTTTAATTTTGAGTGATTTAATTTTAATTGAGGGGCAATTACTTTTGATTTCTTAATTAATGAAAGAATATAGACTAGAATAAAAAAGGCATTATACATGGGTGACATGCTAAAAATTTTAAAAAAGATATAATTGGGTCCTCACTTTTTAAAAATAACGCAAATTATACAGTTTTGGTATCTTAATATTTGTCTAATTTAATTTTGATATAAAATTTTATTTTTGTTATTTTTTAGTCTTTCGTTGAGAGAGGAGAAAGTGAGTCGCTGGATTCTGACGGTAGAAAAAGAAAAATATATCATTAACTCCGACTTAAGCCATCAAAATTGTCGATATTTGTGTAAAATGGTTTCATTTAATGATTAAAGTTCATATTAAGTGTTTTTTTACCTTTAAAATTTGTGAATAAACATATCCGAATTCATATTGATTTTGGTTTTCAGGATTTTTTTTTTGTTTTTTAGGCCATAAATAGGTTTATTATGATTTCTAAAGTGTTTTCTAATTGTTTTGTATCAAAAATTAGTTGAAAAAACGTTTTAGGTCAAAAAAACATTAAGTATCGATTTTCCAGTCATTATTGCAGCCACGATATGAGCAAAACTAGACGAAGTGTCATCTATTTTTCTTTTAAAAAAAATTAGGTGGATTATATGAAAACATTAAGGGTCCAGTTGCACGTGCTCTAACCAATAGGCCATATGGGCTGACCTAGCCTCTCTTTTTTTAAAAAACAAAATTAATGCTTTTTTTATATATATTTTTTAAAAAACTATTTATATTTAGATTTATACCATTTTTCTCTTTTATTTTGTTCATATAGCCTCTTTAAATTGACAATTTTTTTTTTTATTATGCATTTATTTTTTTAAGACGTTTTCTTATTTATATATATATATAGATGACATTTAGTTTTTCAAAATAAAATTTTTTATTTTCAGATAATATTTCTAATATGTGCAGTCTTTCATAATAATTTTTTTCCCTTTTATTTTATTTTATTCAATAAATTTAATGTGTGTATCTATTTCTATTATTGTTTGGGTAAGTAAAAAAAGTTATTTTAACAAAACAAATTCAGTAAACACAATCAGGTAAAAGTCTTGTTTTATAAAATTAAATATCTTGATCTACATCTGTCTTTCAATTTTTTCAGTTTTATTTTTGATTTATTGTTTATATGTTTTTTTTATTTATTAACACATATAATTCTTAATTTTTGTGATTACATGTATGTATAAACTTTTTTATTTCACTTAGAATTTTTCTCACTACAAAAACATGTGAAAAAACCTTGTATATAAAATTTTGTGTTGAAAACAATATATCTAACTCTCGGTGAAGCACGGGTCAAGTATCAATAGAATATACTAAAAGAGGTATACATTTTACTGTTGCAATCCATAATATCATAATTTTTTTTTAATTTCATCCTTAAACTCCCGTTTATTTATCAAGTGCAGCATTATATGATCAAATTAACGATCAATTTCTAAAAATTTATTAAGAAAATAAATATTCCTATAAAAAAGGATCAAAGTGTAAAATAAGAAGAATTTACATGGATAATCTTAAATTCGTGTGGAAAAGTACTTTTATGTCCATCTATTTTTCCCTTTCTTCTTTTTCAATCCCTATAATTTTTGAAATTTTAGTTATAGTCTAAAAGTCTATTATGTATATTTCAATCCGTGACCATAAGAAATAATAGAGAAAGTCGTTGGATTATTGTGAAAGAAATAAAAAGTTATTGATTGATCACATTTTAATGATAAAATAATTAATCTTGGTGTCATTGAATTTCATTTGAAAATAAATCATATTAGTGTGTTTTTGAATATTTATATTGTCTGAAATAATAGATCGAGATTAAGAGATAAAAAAAAATACCATTTCACTTTGTGTTTTCGGGTTGATAATTTTATTTTGATATTTAAGAATATTTGTTAAGTATTCTTAGGTGAAATAGGTTGATAAATAAATTTTTAGGTAAAATAAAAACCCAACTAATAAGATGTCTAAATTCTAGGTAGACAGATGGCGAAACGTTTGCTTTATTTTTTTCAAAATAAAAATAAAGGCGAACAACATAATTACCATCTCTTTAGAAAAAGAAAAAAAGAAAATATATATATATATATATATATATATATATATATATATATATATATATAAGGCCAGGCACGCCAGCGTGCCCAAGCTCTGATGTGTGGCCTTATTTGTTTATATGCTAGACAATATGGCCAACTAGGACTAGGCGCCTGATCCCCTTTTTAGCTTTGATTTTTTTTATTTAAATATAAATTAATTATAAAGATTAATTTAGTGTATGTATGAGATGTCTAACCTATCAGGTATTTGATTTAGACTGAGATTATTTAAAATTAATTAAAAAAAACTTTATGATTTTTTAATAAAATATCATTTAATTTTTATTTAGTTTACAAATAAAATTGCAATATTTTTTTTATTTATATTAGCAGGCGTTATTTCTATGTAGCCCTATTTAATTTTTCTATACTTTAATTTTATTCAATTATTTTAATGTATGTTGCTTTTATTATTATTATTATTATTATTATTATTATTATATCAAATAAAAATTTGACTCTTAGAGACAAAGTTATTAGATACAACTGGGTCCATGACTTATATTTCGAGACTAATTATCTAAATTCATATCTATTTCTTAATTTTTTAATTTATTTTTTAGTTAAATATCGTTATGCTTTAACATTGTTTTCACATAAGATGATAACATTTTTTTCTAGCATTAGTAAATGTTTTTTTTATGCAATTTTAAATAATATTTTTTTTCTTAAACTTTATTCATTCGCTTTCATATGCATGTTTATTTTTATTATCATTTAATTAAATAAAAATTTAATTATAAAAACAAAATTATTAATCACAACCAAGTCTATGACTTATCAATATTTTGATTCATATTTATCTTTTAATTTTTCAATTGCATTTCTTATCTTAGATGATTCTTAATTGATTTAATTAAATGTATGCATTAACTTTTTAATTTATAATTAGAATTTTTTTGGTGTAAAAATATATATTGAAAAAATCTGAATATTTATTATTTTTATGTTGGAAAAAAAATACTATCCAACCCATTATGAATTGCGTGTCACATAGATCTCGTAATTAGCGACTATAATGTATTTGCTTATATCCAAACTCTTTGACAAAGTAATAGATCTCGTAATTTTAACGTGAATAGAAAAAACGTTGACTCATCAGGTCAACTATAAGAAATAAAATAAAATAAAATAAAATAATATAATGTTCTTTAATAAAAAATAATTAATGGAAATTAATCAAATAACATAATAATTCATATATTTTTTACAAGTTGATACTCAATTCTATAATTTTAAAATTTAATTTAAAATTAATCTGAGAGATAAGGTACTCAATTCTATAATTACAAACCAAAAGAATCAACTCTAAATTTATTTTAAAAAAGAATCAAAACATATTATTTTGATGATTTTTTAATAAAAAATAATTGATAGAAATTAATCAAATAATATAAAAATTCATATATTTTTTACAGGTTAATACTCAATTTTATAATTTTAAAACTTGATTTAATATTGATTTGGGTTAAGACTCGGATTACAGACCACCTAAAAAAAATCAATCCCAAATTTATTTAAGAAAAAGAATTAAAAATATTATTTTAATATTATTTTTAAATCAATTGATGGCCCAGCCTTACAAAGTAAGACTCTAGTTGATCGAATAGGTAACCAAAGTTTTTAACCAGTGTATCTCTCGAAGTGCAAAGATTAAACTGGCACAGAACCCGGATGATCCGCCAGATGAGTCCAAGTTTTGAAACAATGCTCAAACCGCGTCTGGTAACTATGGAAAAAAGCAAAACCAACTTGCAACTAATAATAATAATCTCTCTCAAACCTAACCGTATATCTCTCGAAGTGCACATGTATGTATACTCCACAAGGCAGAAAAAAGAGTCATCCACTCTTCTTTTCTTTTCTTTTCTCCTTCGACGATGAAAAATAATCCTTCTCATTCTCTCTGTCTGCGAAAGAGGGGTTTCTTTCTCTCAAAATAAACCCTAACTTTCTCTTTATTTACCCCTCCAAGCCATTCCCTTAAACGCTCTTCCTCATCTTTGCATGAGTGAGTCATAAATCACTCACTTCTTTTAGGGTTTTTTTTTTCCTCTCTTTACCAGTTGAAAACGAGAAACGACGTTGTTCTCTTTTCGAAATCTAGGATTTTCTTTCTTTCTTTCTTCTTTTTATGATTGTTTGCAGGTTTTTGTAAATATGGAGCGATCTGATGGCAAAGATTTCAAAGAATTCACTGATTCTTCTTCGGGTTCTTACCTCCCTCTCTCTCTAATTATTTGGTTTTGATTTTCTTGTGTATGCTTTTATGTATTTGATGAAAGATTGATTCTTTTTGGGAATTGATTTAAGGGTTTTTGTTGTGGATGTTGAGAAATGAAATGGAATAAAAAAGAAGAGAGCTTTTGGACTTTAAAGGGAGTTTTATTGAAGCTAAAATCTTGGGATTCAAGTAAGATTGCTTTTTGTATTTATTGGTTGGGATAGATTCTTTAGATTTGGGAATGTGCTTAAATTTAGTTTAGGGCTGATTTTTCGGTTTTGTGTTTGTGAAGTTCGTGATTTTTTTAATCAAAAGTTCTCTTCTTTTGTTGTTTCAATGAGTATTGTGCTTTGAATTTTAATGTTTTGTTGCTTTTCTTTTGCGTTTAATCTTGTAATGCAAAGCAAGATATGGTCTTTTGTGATTAAAGTTGCAAAACTGGAATAAGGTTGGTTCTGAATTGTGTGAATATTAGTTTGGAGGTCATGATTTTAGGTTGGATTGGTAATGTGATAGTCAGGTACCCTGTCTTTCGATAGAATGTCTGTGATGTGATCATGTTCATGTATGCTATGGCTGAAAACATACCCAGCTTGGGGATAAATTCTTTAGATTTGGGAATATGCTTAAATTTAGTGTTTGTGAAATTTGTGGTTTTTTCTGTTTAATCAAAAGTTCTCTTCTTTTTTTTTTTGTTTCAATGAATTTTGAGCTTTGAATTTTAATGTTTTGTTGCTTTTCTTTTCTGTTTAATCTTGGGATTTTAGGTTGGATTGGTAATTTGATAGTCAGGTACCCAGTCTTTTGATAGAATGGCTGTGCTGCAATCATGTTCATGTATGCTGTGGCTGAAAACATACCCAGCTTCTGTTGTGAACTGTCTTGAACTCCTTCAGGCTCTCACATCATATTGGGTCAATGTTTAAAAACCACAAAAAAAGAAAGAACGAAAATCCTATCTTGCAGCACAATTGCTGTCAATCGGAGCTAATTTTTAAGTAGAGTTTAAATTGGGAACTACTGGGTTTTATTGGATGTGCATTGGGGCTTCTTTTGATGCATGTTATTGTACTTGTTAGTCCTTGGCTTTTACTCCTCTGTTTAGGGTGCAATTTGGTGTTCTATCCTTGAATATGAATTCAGATAACTCAGTTTTCCTACCGCCTTATGTGGACATGTGCGCGCTCAAGCATGCACTTCTGTTAAAACTTCTCATAATTTTTTTGTTCAAACTGTCTTTCAGGTGCCCTCTTTGATGCTTCACGGTACGAATTTTTTGGTCAACATGCTGTGGAAGAAGTGGAGTTGGGTGGTTTAGAAGATGAAGGTGACAATCTTGTGCTTGGACCTGCCGATGACGAGTATCGTTTGTTTGATAGAGATGAAGTAAGAATAGTTTTCTTTTTTGTGGCTCCTGTTATTCATTTGACTCTTATTCTCATCCTTACTCTTTTACTGAAAACTTTTTTTTAATTCGTGACTGCTGGATATAACCTAATTAGCTTATTGTTTAATCTGTATTATCTGTTTGATTATATGTACAATATGTGTATTGTTTTGGATGCAGACATCAATTAAGGTCTTATTACTTAGTAATTAATTGTCATTGTAGCTTGGAAACTTGAGCTGATTGTCCTCACCGCGCATTCATTACTAAACCAGAAGTTTTAAGTTAATCAATCTAAGTTAAAAATAGATTAAAGGATTAATACTGAGCTAATTATGGCATTTGTAAACATAGGAGGGTAGTTATACATTTATATGTTTTGATTTTTGAGTAGTAATTATTCTTTTAAAAACATAAGAGGTTGCTGATATATAGTTTGATTTTGAGTGGTAATTATTCCTTTGGAAACACATGAGGTGCTGATATATAGTTTTAGTTTTTAATGGTAGTTTTATAAATGATCGTTAGGTGTGTATCAAATGAAGTTTCTAGGTTCTTTCTTTTTTGTGGATGAAATAAAATTTATATGTGACTTGTGTAAATAAAAAAAAATCACTTATTTCATAAATAAAATTTATATGTTCTTCATGTAGTCATCTTAGAAAAAGGAGCCTGTAGACCTTGTACTCTTGCAGAGGAGAATGGTCTATTCTGTGCTTAATTTGACGAAACCTTAAGTGTAGCTGTTTGGGGTCAGCTACTTTTGTTCTTTCCTGTGTTTTTATTATTTCAGTGTCCATTCTGTATTTGTTTAACTCTTATCTGAAGAGTTCTTGAGAAAGAAAGATAAAACCTTTATTTTTTGGTCTTATACTTCTCTGTTCTGTTGTAGCCAGCTATTGTGCATTGTTGTTTGCTCTTATCAAAATCTAATATTTATTTAACTTCTAGTTAATGAGAAAAGAGAGATTCCTGATCAACCATTATGAAAAAGGAGTCTATCAGAATCAAACCATGAAATCATGTAGCTGAGTCATAATTAAGATGCTGCACTATTGAAACTTTGGATTGCTGTTATAATGACTGAATTTTTTTCCTGTTCTTTTTTTGTTCTCTTTTGATTTCAGGGTGTAAGTTTAGGATCTTTATCTGAAATTGATGACCTGGCAAGTACTTTTGCAAAGGTTAGATTCTTTTACTTTAACTTATACAATAATTTAATGTGTATAACATCCTATTTGATGAGTTCTACATGTTCATTTAATTCCAATTTGTTCTTTTTATTAAGATGATAAGTTTAGTCATTACACATTTGCTACAAGGTTAATTGTTACATGTTTGTTAAGAGCTTAAAAAAACTGCATATTATTGGGCTCCATAGGGTTAATTGGTTTTATGATGCATCTCAATTTAAAAGTATCAAAACGAAGTGTTTTACTGGGCCCCCATGGTTTTGCCTGAGTAAAAGGGAAAGATGCTAAGTTATAAGTTTGAGGAAGAGAAAAAGTGGAAGGGACATTTGATCCCCTTCTATGGCGTCGATTGTTCCCTTGATCTGTGAACATATTTTGCATTGTTTGTTGGTTGTATGATCCCCTGCTATGTTGTCGGTTGTTCCCTTGATCTGTGAACATATTATTTTGTATTATTTTCTTCTCAAATTGTTGATAAAAATTTAAGAATTTAGGAGAATATTGAGAGAAGAAAATTTTTCACGATGGAGAAAAGTCATCTCCATAGAAGAATACAAGAAATATAAATAAAATCAATAAAAAGAAGGTATTTTAGTGTCACTGAAAGCCAGCTGAAGACATTTTGTCAAATTCTGCAGAAGCAATGCTCCAGAGAGACTAGAGAAGGCCAAGAAAACCAATCTTTCTACCCTATACTTGACTGGGTCTTTGAATATTCTTGAATTCTGGTTCATCCAGGTACTCCAGGTCACCACAAACTTTGTAAATGTGTCAAAAGTAATCTTCTACCTTTCCAACCTTGATCACAAGCAAATCTTTCCACCCAGTGATTTTCAGTACAACTAATACGCACAAGATCTGCTCTCTACCCCTTTCCAACCTTGATCGAAAGCAAATCTTTCCACCCTGCTCTGTGATGATCTTATTAGACATATTGCCCCTATTCGATGTTAAGCACAAACATTACACCTTTTATTTCATTTGAAGTACCCCTCGTTTTCTTTGCCTTTGAATGACACCTAGCTTTCTGTCTATCAACTCTTGGTTTGGACAAAGTAACTCAAAATGCTTTTGTGAAATGAGGTTTGCAAGTTAGCAGTATGCGTATGCATTGAGGAGGTCTAAACAAGGAAGGATCTTAAATGCGTCTGAGAGAGGATGAACTGAACATACATTTTCTGTTAGATGAGTTTTGATCTCTATACCTGAAACTGCCACCATAAGCATTAGTTGGCCTAAGGAAGAAGTTTGAGATAAGCAATAATAATCAAATGCTTCCCTCAAGCAGGTTGGGCCCAAACTAGGAAGACAGGACTTGCTTTTTCTGTCATTATATCACATTCTTTTGTTAGGATTATTTTATTTCTATATGCTTCTGCTACTATTATTTCTAGTCTTCTTGATTCAGATATCTTTTCCAATCCAAGATCAAGGGATGCTTTCTAATGTTTTTTTTTTGTTGACTTGTGAATTTGTTGTCCAAATGCATAGTTGAACAGAGTTGTAACCGGACCAAGAAATCCAGGAGTTATTGGTGACAGAGGATCTGGATCGTTTTCAAGGGAAAGTGAGTTCAATTAATTGTAAATATTGTTTACATTATTTTGTTGCTACAAATCAAGAAATTTCCTAGACTTGATATTCTGTAAATTTGCTTTCTGAGTCCTGATATGACCATGCAATGGTTGGGATTTAATTCTCATATAATTGTTGTCAGTGTATTTTTTAGCCAAGAAGAATATTGAATGGAAATGTCTTCATTCTTTTTTGTTTTCAGCTTGAAAGTTGAATTGGATGTTTTATCCTTGTGTTTTCTTCTCCATTACATGTACTTCACAAAGCATTTCATAAACTTTTTTATGATTTTGTTTAGTTTTTTCCACAAGCCTGATGATTGGTTAAATAGTTTTAGCAGAAGTCCTTTTCTTTGCATGCAGGTCAGAAGGCCTTTTCTTCAGTAAGATGGAGAGTGGCTTCTTGGCTAAAATGGTTTTTTTCTTCGTTAACCATTTTGAGATTGATTTAGTTCTCATGAATTTCTGGTACATCCAGTACAATCAATTTCTGATGTGTCAGGTTGTTGTTTGTCTCCCAGTTTTTGAAATAAAAGAAGTAATAAGTTATTTTGCATACATGCATACTTCACATCACTTGCTGGTGACACGTGCAAATGATTTCTGTTGTGTTTTCTGCTTTGTGAACCAAAATGTACATGATTATTTCCACCTTCCAACTTAGCATACCACGGTTAACAGTTTGCAGAGTAACATATTTTTAGGTCAGCATTACTTCTATAGGGGTGTCTAAGTATGCCTCCTGCCATAGCATCTAATACTAATTTTCTTTTCAGGTTCATCTGCTACTGATTGGGCACAAGATGGAGAGTTTGCTGGCTGGTTAGATCAACAAATGTTTTGTGCAGAAAATGATCAGGACAGCAAGAGATGGTCATCACAGCCCCAACCTTCTTCTGCTCGTTTCTCAGAATCAAAGCCATTATACAGAACTTCCTCGTATCCCCTGCAGCCGCTGCAGCAGCCTCACTTCTCAAGTGAACCAATTCCTGTACCCAAATCAAATTTCACTTCTTTCCCTCCACCTGGTGCTTCACCACACCACCTCAATGTTGCTTCTCTTTCTGGTGGACTGCAGTCGCACTTGTCTGCTCCAAACCTCTCTCCTTTGTCCAACTCTAATCTTCATCTGGCTGGTTTACAGCACGGGTTACATTATGGTGGAAATCTGCCCCAGATCATGTCTCCTGGCCTTTCTTTTAATAATAGGCCACAAAAGCATTGGCTTAATCATGCTGGTCTATTGCATGTAGATCAGTCTAGGCTCTTAGAGAGTATATTGCAACAACAACTATCGCATCAAAATGGCCTAATGTCTGCCCATTTGATGTCACCACAGCAGCAATTGCAACAGCAGAGACTGCACTCTTCACTTCAACCATCACTGGCACATTTTGCAACAATGCAATCTCAACTCTTTAATTCCCATCCTTCATCATTGCATATCAGGGATCAAAAACATAAATCATCCTCTCAAAGAAACCGGCGCTTTTCGCAAGGGTCTGACACTAGTAGTCAGAAAAGTGATAGTGGCTGGGTGCAATTCCGATCCAAGCATATGACAGCTGATGAAATAGAGAGTATACTGAAAATGCAGCATGCTGCCACTCATAGCACTGACCCATATATAGATGATTACTACCACCAAGCTTCTCTTGCCAAGAAATCTACTGGGTCAAGAATTAAACACAATTTCTGCCCATCTCACATGAAGGAGCTCCCTTCTCGATCTCGTAACAGTGCAGACCAGCATTCTCATCTCCATTTTGATGCTCTTGGGAAGATTCCTCTCCCACCCATACGTAAACCTCGCCCCCTTCTTGAAGTTGATTCTCCTAGTTCTGGTGATGGAAACTCTGAACAAATCTCTGATAGGCCTTTGGAACAGGAACCTATGCTTGCAGCTAGAATCACTATTGAAGATAGCTTATCTCTTCTTCTTGATGTAGATGATATTGATCGTTTCCTGCAGTGTAATCAGTCCCAGGATGGTGGGGCTCAGCTCAGGCGTAGGCGGCAGAACTTGCTTGAAGGCTTGGCAGCATCACTCCAGCTTGTTGACCCACTTGGCCAAACTGGCCAATCTGTTGGACTGGCCTCGAAGGATGACATTGTGTTCCTGCGGTTAGTATCTCTTCCCAAGGGTCAAAAGCTTATCTGCAAGTTTCTTCAGCTCCTATTCCCTGGCAATGAACTCACCCGTGTTGTCTGCATGGCTATTTTCCGTCATCTGAGATTTTTGTTTGGTGGCATTCCCTCGGATACGGATGCAGCTGACACAACTACAAATCTCACAAAGACAGTGTCTGCATGTGTAAATGGCATGGATCTTCATGCATTGAGTGCTTGCCTGGTTGCAGTAGTTTGTTCTTCAGAGCAGCCACCTTTTCGGCCTCTTGGTAGTCCTGCTGGGGATGGGGCCACAGTTATTTTGAAATGTCTTCTTGAAAGAGCTAGTAAACTATTACATGGTCCTCAGGCTTCTGCCAACTGTGCTATGCCCAATTTTGCTCTTTGGCAGGCATCATTTGATGAATTTTTTGATCTTCTTACGAAGTACTGCCTGATTAAATATGACACCATACTGCATTCAGTCTATGCAAAGACACCACCTAGTACAGAAGGTATTGATTTGGAGGTGCGTGCAGCTACAAAACAAGAAATGCCCGTTGAGCTTTTACGAGCTTGCCTTCCTCATACGAATGAACGCCAGATGGAGCTCTTAAGACATTTTGGGCAGCAACGCAATACCAGCACTGGGCTGAGTGCACATCCAGGGAATAGTGGCCACATAAACTCTGAATCAGTGAGGAGTTGAGCGAGGAAAGAATGAAAGATACTGCAACTGGATGACCGTTCTGTGTATATCAAGCACAACGCTTATTTGGATACTGAAATGGTACTAATGTGCTTTGGAGCTTGGGAGTGGCAGAGATTCACCTTTATTGTGAGTCTGGTTTTACAAGGGTTCATCTTTATCTGTTTAATATTTTCCTTTAAAAGATTATCAACCACTCTAATCTCATTAAACCTAAAGTCATATGCATAAATTTGTATCATGATGGAAAATATACATGGGAGATGGTGACTGGGATGTCCTTTTTAGTTTTATATTCTTCCGAGGAGCTTTATTTTGATGCTCTATGTTGTAATTCCTGGCAAACAAAAGCTAAAGCTTAGGGGATAGATTGTACAGGATAAACACTCCCTTTTGTTTTGATCTGTCTTGTTCATTGGAAGTCAAGGAAGTTGTAGTGAAGAGGGTTCTCCAATGTTCAGGACCATCAAGCTGGATGTACTTGTTGGAGCATGTATCAGTCAGAACTGACATACAAATTCTGTAATAAATTGCAAATGTTGTGGAGGTGCAAGAAATGTTCTGTCAGATTAAGGGAACTGGGAGTCCTGAAGTAAATGTAGTCAATTTCTCTCTCATTTGTGAGAAACTGTTAGATAGACCTAGTTTACCAAATTATGGATTCTGTTCGTGTTTATTGGCTTCAAGTGGTGGTGGAATCCTTCACAGGCAGAATTCTTTTGATATTGGGGTTTCAGTGTATGTTTCCTCACCATGACTTGTTTGCTTCTCTTTCATTTGCATAATTTCTGTTTGTTTAAACAGAAATTCGAGCCTTAAACCTGTTTAAGTCGATAAAAAAGGTTGTTCTCGTAGTTAAGTAGATATGTTTATATTTTAAGCCTTGCGATCATTTTTTCAGAAAAATATTTTTCTCCATTTCCAAAACAAAATAATACTGGAAAATAAGTTTTAAAAAGAGATTTTTCAGAGATTTTAAAAATATTTGGGCTCAGTCAATATTTGCCACCAAACCCCACGCAAGTATCAAGATGCTAAAGAATTTGGTATCTCCTTGCCAGCTACTAGCCATACCCAGTGAGCTCTTATGGCCTCGTATAATAGCAATCACAACATTAGATGCTGCTGTACATGGTTCACCAGCATTAGATTTGTTAATTATTTTACACAAAGTGCAGAATATGAACATAAATAATAGCATAATGAAGGAAAATAAAGAAGATGATTGTATTGATGGCAGAAAATTCTTAGATAGAGATAGAGTTTTAGTTTGAAACAAAAACTGTTAAATTTGAAAATTATATAACAAACAAATCAAATACAATTAAATTTATTCCTAAAAACTTGATCTTCAAGTGGAGATCTTCAACAATAAAAGCTCCTGATCTTTTACGGCAACAAAGTCTCCTGATTTTTTGTAGTTTTTAAGGTATTCTTTCAACACTCCTGCTTGCCTTAATTCTTGCAAACATTTAGCTTGCTTCTTAGTTCTTCAAAACTTGTTTTTGAAAGAGCTTTAGTCAAAACATATGCAATCTGGTCATTGGTTCTGCAATAAAGTAGAGTAACTTCTTCTTCTTTTTTTTTCCTTCTAAACTTCTCATAAAAAACATAATTTGATTTTAAAGTACTTAATCCTGCTATGAAAAACAGGATTATTTGCAATAGAAATTGTAGCTTGATTGTCAACATAAATTTGTGTTGGCTCAAGTTAATCCATATGCAAATCTGCAAGTATTTTTGTTATCCAAATTGCTTGATTTACAACAGCAGTAACTGCTATATATTTAGGCTCAGCTGTGCTTTGAGCAACCACATCTTGCTTCCTTGAACATAAAGAGAACATGCCTGATTTGAAGCTAAAATAATAGCTCGAAATGTTTTTCATATCATCCACAGATCTACTTAGTCACTGTCAGAATAGTCATGAAGCATAAAATTCTGAGAATGAGAGAACTTTATACCTTAGTTTATTGTATCCTTGATATATCTTATTATCCTTTTTGTGCCTTGAAGATGTGATTCACTTGCACAATGTATGAATCGTGAGAGCAAATTTACAGCAAATGCAATATCAAATCTTGTTGCTGTAAGATACATCAAACACCCAATTAGACTTTTGTACTGACCTTTATCTATTTTGTTTGTTCCATCATTCTTGCTGAATTTTCCTTCAAATTCATAGGAGTGCTTGTGTTTTTGTAGTTCTCCATGTGAAACTTTTTCAACATCTCCTTAGCATACTTCTTTTGACATATAAAGATTCCTCCATTGCTTTGTTTCACCTTCATTCCAAGAAAGTAAGACATCAAACCAAGATCTATCATCTCAAATACATTAAGCATTTCAGTCTTAAACTCTTCTAGTAGTGTTTTATTACTTCCTGTTACAAGTAAGTCATCAACATAAATAGATACAATAATTAAGTTTTTATCAGTTCCTTTTACATATAATACGGCCTCACTTAGACTTATAACAAAGCCAAATTTATGTAGATGTTTATTAATTCTTCTATAGTATGCTCTAGGAGCCTATTTAAGTCCATATAATATCTTCAACAAGTAAACCTTCTCCTCTTGTCCCTCGGCTTCAAAACCTTTTGGTTGTTCTATGAAAATCTCCTATTGCAGATACCCATTTAGAAACGCAGATTTTGCATATAACTGATAAACTTTCCAATTCTTTTGTGCATAAAATGCAAATAGCAATTTGATTGTATTAAGTTGTGCTACCGGTGCAAAAGTTTATGAGAAGTCCACTCCAAACACTTGAGCATAACCCTTCACAACTAATATGGCTTTGTATTTGTTTATAGAACCATTGCATTTTTTTTATTCTATAAACTCATTTGACTCTTGTGACCTTTTTATGTAAAGGCTCGTCCATCATATTATCATTTTTTTTTTTTTTATCATTCTAAGTTCTTCTTTCATTGCTTCAATCCATTCATAATTCGTTGTTCTTCATTGCCTCTTTGAATTCTGTAGGCTCACAAATAGCAATATTGCTACTTTTATAAATATCAGATAAGGATTTTGTACCTCTAACCGACTCAACATCAATATTATCGTTAATAATCTCCCAAGTTGAAGATTCCTGCTTCTCTGTTGATGATTCTTGCCTCTCTTCTGGTTCCTCTCATTTTTATTATTTATCTTCCATGAAGTTAACATCTTTGCTTACTAAAATTTTCTCATTTTGAGGTTGGAAGATTTTGTAAGCTTTTAATGGACTGTTGTATCTAATGAACACTCCTGATTTAGCCTTCTTATCCAACTTGTCTTTTTTAACTTGTGGCACATAAGTGAAACAAAGATAACCCAAGATGTTTAAATATTACAGGTCTGGTTTGTATCAAAACCAAGCTTCAAACGAAGTTCTTTTCTACAACAATAGATGGAACATTAGATAAGTTTGTGGCTGCTCCACATGCTCGTTCCACATAGCAGGGTTTGAGTAGTTGATATAAGTACACTTTTGGTATAGAGAATGTTAGTGAATATACCTTGTAGTCAATCAATAGATTACATGTGAAATTTGATTTCTTCACACACATACACAATTTATCATCATTATTATTATTTTGTTAATGCATCTAAGAATATATTGCATTTCATAAAACACATGGAATTACTGGATAATTAGTTCCCTTCGGCTAGGCTTTAAAGCAAATGTGAATTAATTCATGCATGGTGCTGCTGCTATGAAGTTCTAAAATGAATTACTAATTAATGAACATTTAGGCTATCAACTCAAAACGATTGAATGTGTTAATTTGCGTAGATTTACTAGCTAGTGTTTTAACTACGCTAGCTCTAGTGGGGCGGAGGTTTTTGTTAGGTTGATAATTTAAAATTTGGCACTCTTCATCTATTTTGACAGGATACGGACAAAAACGAACCCTAGCATGTGCCTCACTTGTAATGATCTCACCCAAGGAAGCGACAATATTCTCATTCTCCCACGCAGCCTCACTTCGTCTGGTTATACAGTTTGGCAATATAGGGCCTCTGATAAAGCCAATATTGTAGAATGCTGCCACTGACCTGGTAATGGATTTGCGCGGCGCTCAAACAGAAGTCCCTCAACAAATAATTCCTTGCCCATCCCATGATATAGATTGTGTAAAAACTGTTAATATGTCAATTATACTGAATCAAAGTCGATCGGCTACTGAGACATTTAAATATCTTTACCTTAATTTTTATGTATATCCCACCGTTTCTTACTAGTTTTTATTCATTTAACCTTTTCTTACTGGTTCCCAAGACCTAAATAGTGATTAGAGAGCTATTAAAGCATGGCACAGGTAAGCGCTAACTCAGCTAGTAATAGCCAAGTGGTAAGAAGTCAATTAAAAAGAAAGTACATTTCTGATTTAAATCTTATCACTTATATTTTTCAACTCAAATATATGTATGTGATTGATTGAAAACTTTGAGTTACGGGTTTTTTCTTATGGTTTGACTCTTGATAATAATTGTCCACTCGTGAGTTGCACATCCAAAAGTGTTTTCATGATATAAAAATAAAAGTCTGAAAATATGATTATTTTTCCTCGTTCAACACAATCTAACAACAAATTAAAGAACCACTATATCAAAGCGAAGCTTCATTTCATTTATATATTTTAGCTTACACACAAGGACGATATTATTGTAACAGAGGCCACAGCCATATATATATATATATATATATATATATATATATATATATATATATATTTATTCATACATATTAAAGCAACGTAATTGTTATTGGGCAACAGTAACTTGTTGCCTTCAATTTGAGCAGGATTAATCATGCTTCTAGATACCACATCTGGTTGTCTTTATCTAGGGATTCCCAAAGAAACATTTGTTGAGCGCCTTCTGTTTGACCACTGCGCAAATCCATTACCAGTTCAGTGACAACATTAATAATGGCTTTATCAGAGGACCTATATTTCCAAACTATATAATCAGACGAACTGAAGTTGCATGGGAGAACGAGAATGTCGCTTCCTTGGGTTAGGTCATTACAAGTGAGGCACATGCTAAGGTCCGTCTCTGTCCGCAAAGTACCATCTGTATAGAACTCCCATTTTTGCTCTTTTGTGTCGGCCTTGCAATCCACTAGCTTGGGGACGAATCTGTTTACTGAAACGCAGAGTTTAGTGCCTGCACCGACGATAAACAGCGGCCTTGAATCATTGATAGCCTTCCTACCTTCTCCAGAGGCATGGAGTCGAATTATAGGCCCGGGATGTGTATAAATGCCACCATCGTTTGCCATGACATGGTGATCGTGAATTGCCACTAACAAAACCCATAGTGCCACCAACTGCAAAATCCAAACTTTCATGTTTCCTTCCAGTATGGATCGTGGGAATTTCCAAATTTCACCTGTAAAAATAGATGAAGAGTGTCAAATCTTGAAATACTAGCTGGACGTTAATCCACACAAGTTAACACATTTAATCATTTTCTGCTTTCATATCCCAAATGTTCTTCATTAATAGCGGCAGAAGTAGGCATGAATCAATTCGCACTTGCTTCCAAGCCTCGCTAAGGGAAACTAATTATCAAATAGTTCCATATGTTTTATGAAATGTCATATATTCTTACATGCATGAAGAAAAAGTGAAGTGTGCCTGCGTACGTACGTGCAGCAAGAGCAAGAACTGAAAACAAATGATAAATTGTGCGTGAAGAGCTCAAATAATTTAACCTTCAATGGAAATGAAAGTTTCCAAATAAGGGGAATAAACAAGCTGATAACCTGGGAGGATGCCTGTGATTGAGAAGATTAAGAAGAAAGCTAGAGTGCTTGTGATTTTTTGGCGCATAACCTGCCTTGCTTTTATAAGGGTTCTTGGCTGCTGGTCCCAAACCACTCGCATATATGTTTTTTTATATATCCAACGATTCAACATTCATATATAAGCTAGAGGGCTGAACATATCAATGTGCGGAAGCTTATATTTATGAAGATGAGGAAGAGAGAAAGACTACTGCTAAGTATTAAAGTAATCAGAGAGCCATTAAACCAGGTGCGAACGCTACTCATGTATCCGTGTCCATATCACACAGCTGGTTTACTTTCTTTCTTTCTTTCTTTATTATTATTATTATTATCAGCAATGAAAGTCCACTTGCTTCGTATAATTTAAAACATCAATCACATACTAAATATAAATATTACATCGTATATTCTTTGTTTAAGCAATGAAATTGTTTGAATTATATACAATATATACTGCAGACAAACAACAATTTGATAGTAATGTTATCCAGTCAAGTTAAACTATACGTGTTCAACCTACATATATCATCATAATTGGTTTTGTTTTTTTAGTATTAATACGTAAAAGCCAATATAGCCTATGGATTCAAAACACGGTTTAGGATTCAATATAGACTCTCTCTTTATTTTTATTACAAGGATTATCTATATGCTCTTTTTTTTTTTTTATTAAAAGGTTTATCTATATGTTAGCAGCACACAATAAATAAAATGAGATGGGATTGCAGTATATACCGAGTAATAGTCTCAAGTCGTCGGGGCTCTGAAACACAAGGTGATATAGGTGGAAGTACAAAAAAAAAAAAAAAAACATCAAACGCAGACGCAAAGGAATTCTATGAGAAAGGGATGATATAAAAATTCTAATTTAAAATTTTATTATTAAATATTTTTTTATGTAGTCTGTCTCTCCTTCAATAAATCCAAAATTTTGATATAAATCAACAAGGAAACCTAAAAATAAAAGAAATATAATAAAAATCCTAAATAAATTAGAAAAAAAACCATAAATAAAGCTAAAATAATCATAAAAAAGTTCTACATAAATAGAGAATCAATCATAAACCAACTAAAAAAAATATAATAAATCTCAAATAATAACTTCTAAGTATTATTGGAAGGTCTTTCTGATTTTCAATTGCTGTAAAGTTTTAATTTGATGAGAAAAAAGCATTTGAAATTTTCTAGTAAAATGTCAATTTGATCAAATAGTTAGATTGAAAATTATATTCATTAACATAAAGTTACATATTAGAAAAAAATTACTTACATTAGTTTTCCCGTGATGAAAAGAACTTGTTCTTGAGTTCAAATTATTATTACTTCGATTTTGTGAATGTTCAATCAAGACTTTGCAGCTCCTCTTTTTTTTTTTTTTTTTTGCTTCAGGTGTATAATATTTTTAAATATCAATTTCAATCCCTTCATCTTAAAATTTATATAAGAAATAACAAATGATAATTTATTTCTCTTTTATTGACTTTTACGATAATAAATTTCATATCTCAAACTTCATGAATATACTTTGCATCTATATAACACTTGAATACATCTATCTTTGTGATAATAGTAAACTTGTAATAAAAAAGATCAACATGGTCTAAATAAAAAACATTTGTTGATCACATTTTATGTTTTCTTTGTACTAACTTCTAACTTATCAATATGGACAACATCAATGATACCATTACTATCATTAGATAGCATGCCTCTCTAAAATATTTATAATTTTTTAAATAAATCTAAAACTTGATGTAAACCAACAAGAAAACCGTCAATCTAAACAAAACTAGGAAAAAGCTCTAAATAAAGCTAGGAATTTAATGAAATAATTCTAAATCCAATAAAAAAAAATATTAAACCAACTTGGAAAATTATTGGAAAGTCTTTCTAACCTCAGCATGAAAATAATGGCTAGTACTAGAAAAACAATTTCTTGCATCACAAGGACGATTTAACAGAGGCCGCAGCCATATTTATTCATATTAAAGGAACGTAACTATTATAGGACAATAATAATTTATTTCCTTTAATTTGAGCAGAATTAGTCATGATTTCAAGATACCTGTGCTGGTTTGCTCCATTATCTGTTGGCCAAAGAATTATTTGTCGAGGGACTGTTGTTATAGAGTTGCGCAAATCCATTACCATTTCAGTGGGCACCATTCACAGTGGCTCTATCAGAGTCCCTATATTGCCAAACTATATAACCAGACGAACTGAAGCTGCATGGGAGAACGAGAATGTCATTTCTGTCCGTACAGTACCATCTGTACCGGACCCCCATTGTTGCTCTTTTGTGTCGGTCTTGCAATCCACTGGCAGGGGCGCGAATCTGCTTACCGAAACGCAGAGGTTGCTGCTTGCCCCTACGATGGACAACGGGCTTGAATAATTTTTAAAATTCCTACCTACTCCGGAGGCATACAGTCGAATTATAGGCTCGGGAAGTGAATCAATGCCGGATATTTGTATATTTGGGGTCAAGAGCTGGTTTTTTTCGGACACAATACCCGAAATATTATTTATACATATGTATGTATGACATAAATGATGAAGAAAAGCCTAAATTATTAAGAAATTGAGCTATAATTTATATTTTAGTTTAATTTATATGAATTTTTAGTTGATGTTTTATTAATTAGATTGTTTTTATTGGGTTTAATTTAATTATTATTAGGTATTTTATTTAGTGAGCCATAAGCCCAGTCGCTTATTCTAGTTTGAGTTTTAGTATTTACACCCTATTTTTCTAAATGTTAAGGAGTTTTTTATAATTAATTGAAAATATTACAGACTTTGCATATCTCCAATCCTTATTTTTTTTCCCTTTAGCTTCTTTTTCTAAAGCTTTTCTTTTCATGCTCTAAGTTTTTTGCTTATTACTTCGCATCAAATTTGATATCAGAACATGACTTTTAATTGTTTTTACAATTAACCGATGTAGATGTTTATGCTCAACCCTAACCCTAGATCTGGTTTGATAATAAAAAAAAGTCCAACTGTTCTGATTTAAAATGAAAAAACACATTGTTCACTGTTCATCATCAAAACGCAGCAATTTGGAAAACGCTGATCACAGTCTGCCTTCAATGCCGATCACAACCAATACCACCACATCAATCCATAGGTACACGCCGATTTACTACCGTCAACAACCCGCAGCCACAATAGGTCACCCACACCAGCAGCAATAGATCTTCGTCGGTGGCTGCGCATCAACCAGTTTCATCCTCTCCCGGCCATCAACAGATCGGACATCCAGCCATCACTGTGCGCCACAAGAAGCCCACAGAGCCACACCAAGTTGCTGTCTCCACAGTCCCACAACGCCGCCACAACATATCTTTGTCTTCAGCAACCCAAATCAGCGATACAAACCATCTGCTGCAGCCACCATTAAATCGTACCCTCCAACCGTAGCCACCATAATGGATCCTTCAGCCCTTGCGACACCTAAACAGCAGTATCAACAGATCAACAGTCACGCCTCACTGCCAGCAAATAACAACAAGGAAACTCAACAATTGAAGCACATAAGATATTTGAGGCAAAATTAATTAGCACTGCCACATCACTCACCATCTCAGCACTATGAAGCCATATTAGCATAATCATACACGTCACCAATCTGCCACGGCAGCCTTTTAATGCTACGTCAACAGACTACGTCATGTCATCCAGTCTTCCACATCAGCGGCAGCAAGTTCCAACTCCCTCCATCAATATAGTTAGTGAATCAGTCTATTTTTTGATTTATTGAATTTTACCTTTAGTTTTGCAATTTTCATTTAGAGTTATCATTAATACTACTTTTGTGCCAAAAAAATATCCCAACTTGCATAGTTATCGATTAATTCTTGCTTATCAACCTCTTTCTTCATTGATATTTAGCAACTAGTTGTTGAGCTTACTGAAACCAGTGAAAAGTTTTGACCATTATTTGATTAATCATTTACACTTAAAAGATCTAGCATTGCATGCTTATAATTTTCCTGTCATAATCTGTTCTTGATTAATCTTCACATAAAAAAATAGGATTAGCTTTATTTTTGTATTGTGATTTCACTTGCAAGAACCATTTGTGATCTCAATTTTATTTCTAAGTGAGTGTTGCATGCTTTTATGTCATGAGTCCTCACAAAATAGAAGCTCATACTTTTGACGGTCGTCATGAACCTTGGATATTGGATATGTGGATTCGTGATATGGATCGATTCTTTGAGTGACATAACTTATCTGATAATAAGAAAGTTATATTTGCTAAGATAATGCTTATTGGTGAAGCCAAAATTTATTGGAGAGATGTTAATGATTGTTTAGAGATGAGAAGTAAAACTCTTATAACTGATTGGATCAAAATGAAACAAAACCTTCAGAAAAAGTACCTATCTTAGTCTTATGGGAATAAACTCTTAGACTAATGGAACAATCTAAGACAAGGAAATAAGTCTATCAATGAGTATATAACACTGTTTAATGATTACATGATGGGATGTGCCACAAGAGAAAATAAAACCATGACTTTGCGTAGATTTTGTAAAGGCTTGAATGATGATCTTAGAAGAGAAGTTGTATTTCAAGGTGCATCTACCCTTGACCAAACTTGTACCTTAGTTCAAAACTACAAGTTGATCATGAAGAATCAACGAATGAATTGTCAGGACCCTTATAGTATCCCTACTAGGTCCTAATTTAGAAGTAATTATTATTTGTTAGGTGCTCCACCTCACACACCTAATCCTAGTAGCGCCTAACATGATAAGAAAGATAAAGGCAAACAAGTTGTCAATGAAGTGTCTAAAGTGAGTTCGAGGGTTAAGTATACTAATTGTAGGTTTTGGTCATATCTCCTTAGATTGCACATCTAAACCATTAGTCATCCAAAATTATAAGGATATAGGTAAAGAGGAAGATTGTAGTGTTAAATTGTATAAGCCTGATCTTGAGGATTTTAGTGACCTAGATGACGAGGATGTGCAAGAAGAGGGACTTAACATAATGAGTCCACGTGAGCTTGAGAATGATGTTAAGAAATAGTCTAATATGTCTGCTTTAATGGTAGAGAAAGTTTTAGGGAACTCTTCAGTGGAATCGCCTAAAGAGATAAGTATGGTCTTAGTAGAGTCTAGTGATATTAATCCATCTAAACTACCTGGTTTCTCACCCCACATGCTTGGTGTCCAACACATCATAGGTTTAGCGCAACATGTTGAGCTTCCTGACCCTTTATCTCATGCACGTGATGAGGAAGATGAAGATAATCCTAGTTTACTTGGTTGTGTCCTTACCATATCTACACATGTTTCAAATAATGCTTGTCTCATTCTTCCGATCGAGTTGCAAACCTGAGAAGCCTATAAAACACCTTCCCATATCTCCTCACGATAGGATGTTTAAGTCAGTTGAGTCGTTAGCATGTAGAGTTCATAATTTGCATATTAAGATCATGAAACAGATTCAAGCAAGTAATGAACAATATAAATTTCAAGTTGATTTATTTAAGTATCATGATGCACTTAATGTTGGAGATTATTTTATGATACAAATTAGACCTGAACGGTGTCCTTTGTAAACCAGTCATAAATTACAAGTGAGTAGTGTTAGACCATTCAAAGTGTTATAAATGATTGAATGTTACAAATGATTGAATCAAATAATTAAGTCATTAAATTGCCATTAAATTTTGATATTAGCTCTGCTTTTGACATAAAGGACCTCGTTATATAAAAAAACACAACAATCTATCCTTGATGCTCCTTTTGAAACCCTTGCCTTATTATCCTTATCTTTGGCACAAAAGGAACATATTAATGCTACTTTGAACGCACAAATTGTTATTACCAGAAATGGTGAACTTTAGCAAATCCCAGTATATGGGCTAGGTGACAGGATTCAAGCTATACTTGAATTATCAGAGAGACGTCACAACAACTTGATCCTTATCTTTGATAGCGTTATTGGAGTTGCCTTAACCTATACTCGACGAGGTCAAGTTCTTTCAATCCCAGGAGAATTGATGAGGACACCAAACCCGAAACATTATTATACATGCGTATGATCATAAACGATGAAGGATAGCACAAACCATTGAAATATTGGGCTTTAACTTATGTTTTAGTTTAATTTATATGAACTTTTAGTTGATATTTTATTGATTAAGCTTTATTTGTTGGGTTTGATTTAATTATTGTTATGTATTTTGTTTAGTGGACTATAAGCCCAGTCACTTATTCTAGGTAGAATTTTAGCATTTATATCCTATTTTTCTAAAAGTTAAGGAGTTTCTTTATAATAAATTAAAATATTGCAGATTTTGCATATCTCTAATCTCAATTCTTCTCTTCTTTAGCATTCTTTCTTTTCATGCTTCAAGTCTTTTGCATATTGTCCCGCATCATTTTTTTGCATAAAAAAAGCTTACCGTAAAGTTTTCCTCAGGATTCTCCAACAAGGACCTCAGCATAAGAATTAAAAAGAAAAACAATGAATATATAATGTTCAATTCAATATCAAGTTACCTATTTGCTAGTTAAATACTCTATAGTTGCTTGCTTATTTGGAAATTATGTACACGTATAGAGAACAAACGAAGAGTGGATATGGCATTGCTTGATCTCATGCCTGCATGTCAAACATTTAAAAAAGCCAATGCTTCTTTCTTGCTACTCTGGTGGGGACATCTGTAGGCATAGACAGCATCCATTAAGGCTATTAGTTTGAAAAAAATATTGCTGTGCTGAAGGTAAAACAAGCTCCGACTATTGGTCTGTCCCTCACCTCCAGTTGCATACAATGAATTGTAATGAACTTCGCTCCAAAAGCTCAGCCGAAGTTCTGGAAACAAGAGCAGCCATAATATCAGGAAGTAGAGAATAATGAAAAGATAGCTCGGCGAAATGGAGGGGGGGGGGGGGATTTCATTGTTAAAGACAGCTTGACTTGCTTGATAACATAAGAATTGTTTCTGCGGTGACCAGATTTATTATAGATTTTTTCCGCAAAGAATTTTGTAGGATAGCCTACTTTGAAGAGAGGAAAAGTACAAAACAGGAAAATCAAGTATAGCCTACTTTGAAACATGAAACAGGTTATAGTGATCCATCTTTGTTAGGAAAATTCTTCTTCTCAATTCTCCATCCCTTATCCTGGTTAGCTTCAAAATTCCCACAACATTGAGAAGTAAAGGAGGTGATAATTAGGAAATAAAATATCCAGCTTCTCTCAAGACAGGTAAAGCATGCAGACTTACAAAGGTAGCATAATATTAAGAAATAAGATTTGGACTTTTAATGTACTCTACAGTAATCAAATTTAACACAGAAATCCATTTAACAATAAGCATGATATACATGTTGTGATGACCTCTGGGATATGGTATAAAGATTTAGATCTACCTCTGGTGGGACTTTTGTCTTTGGGCATGATCTCGATATAGCATGTGTCCCGGAAAGATGTTACCAAACAAATTTTGGCTCCAAACTGAATTCATGCCCATAAGAGGTCAAGGGATAACCATTGCATAACACAAGCAGATAATAGTTACAAAAAACGCAGACAATTAGGCTTCATGTATAGTCTTCAGGGAAATGGATCCATTCAATAAATTAGAAAAAATCAGTAAGGGAGGGAGCGAAAAGAGTTAGATTTCTGCTTACTCGATCTGCCGCTGCCTGTAGAGTTAGATGATCCCCCTACTCCCCTGACCTAGTATCACGGAAGGTTTCACACACAAAATGAATTAGAATGCAGCTTAATTTTTTGTAAGCATGGTTTCCATTTTTTGCAGCAAAAAAACTAGCACGCATCACCATAGAAATCTAACTTTTTCATCTTCTTCACATAGCTTCTGTACTTCATGGGGACATATCCCTCATATGATTTTCTGAAATGCTTTAGCTGAAAAAGAAGATAAATGACACAATGATAAGAAAATAGTAGCATGACAAAGCAATTTCATAGAAAATATATAAACTATGTAGTCTATATAGCAGACTCATGCATAGCACCAGACACTTGGATGTATTAGAAGTTGGCCATTAGTAGCATTTTCCAACATGCATAACCTCTCTATCCCCAGGCATGATGAATTAGTAAAGTCATGTGTAGAGATGTATCAACAATACCTGCTTGACTATTTTCTTCCTCACATGTTCATGGTAATCTGGACTGCGGAACAATTGGTCTGCTAATGCTCGAAACTGTCAAATAAATCAAACCAATGCTTTATAAGCACTTCTGTAATGGGGTTCTCACAGTGACTTATGGGACTCATTCAGACATCCATGCTAGTACAGTTATGAATAAACAATTCATTTGAAGAAATGAAATTGGTAATTGTAGCTACTACTCCTGGCAATTCCCATCGCCTTCGATTTGCAGTTCTTCTAAACCATATGTTGCCAACCTGAAAGAAAACCAATTATTAGGGTAAACAAAAGATCCACCATACTCTTTGCATATAAAAGAAACCAATTTTTTGAAATCAGATGGTAAAAACCATTTATTCAATATTTTAACAATATGCACATTAGATGCCATCAAGCCAGCGTTTACAATCTTTACTTAAACAGCGCAAATCAAAGTCTATACATGGAAAAATATGCTTGCCGTGCTCAAAATGAACCTACAAAAAGGATGCTAGCAACAGAAACTAAATTCATTACAGGAATGAGAAAAGGCAAGCACGTAAAAATAGATAACAATTATTGTTACTCAATTTTGAACCCCACGTGCTGGAGATGGTGTATACCCGTTTTGAATCGAGTGTAGGAGTGTAGCTCATGTTTGCTAGAAAATTGACAAAAGTAGAGGAGAAAGAAATATTTTTTTTCTGAACCCTGTTTGAGCTGTTTTCTGCTCTCTCTATCCTTCCTCTTTGTTGCCAAAATCATCAAGTTTTCATAGATTAATCAAGAGTCTTCATAATGCTAAATTCGTTCCTTCTTTATCTAGTATTTAAGGTTGGATAAATCCCTAAGAATTTGCACTAAAAATAATTGATTATGCTGCTGTCGCAATTTTTTTGTTCTAACTTAGACTCTGATTCTAACTTGGTTTCGTACGATATCTGACCATCCTAACTATATTCTGTCACTCATGACATGTTGACCTACGCTTTTATTGGGTCCTAGGGATCATTGTTCTTAGGGTAGACTCTCAGTCAGATTTGGATGCTCGGCATTGTCAGATCAAAAAAACCTTTTTGACCAACCAGATTCCTGCCGGATTCTGTTATCTAAAATGATTTTATCTCACTTTGAATCCTTCATCAAAGTTGTAGTCCAGGACACGTAGATGAATTTGGGCTTTAGAATTACTTGATTTCGATATCAAAAGCTCAAGATATTCATGTTTGAAATCTAGCGTGAAAACATAGAATCCTGTCGTGAGAAGGTTTCCAGCCGAGTTTGGTTGCAATTCTGTTATTCAAAATGAATTTATCTCACTTCAAATCCCTCATCAAAGTTGTAGTCCAGGACACGTAGATGAATTTGAGATTTCGAATCGCTTGATTTCGATATTAGAAGCTCAAGATATTCCCGTTTGAATATCTAGTGTGAAAGCAGGGATTCCTGCCGCAAGAAGGATTTTTGCCCAAGTTTGCGGGACACAATTGCAAGATGCTTAAAGTTTGAAGACCAATTGTAGGCCAATTTGAATGATTTTTTTTGGACCAAGGACTGAATCGAAAAGTGCTAAAATGAAAGATTGAATTGAATAAGGATATTGAAAACTGGAGAGGGGGGCTGGATCATCATAAATGACAAGATTTTTACCACACTGAATAAGAAAAATAAGACTTTGCAGCATGCACCCTTACCTATCTGATTTCTTTCATTTTCAATATCAGTAGGTATTTGCATCCTAAAATTAATGCATTGAATCTTTCCTAAATAGAGATATATTTAGACTATATATAAGCCCTCCTAATGACCTAATTGGAGAAAAAAAAGAGCATAAAAAGAAGAGAAAAGAGCAAAAAAAACAGCCAAAGACGTGTAGATAAAACGCAGAGAACAGGAGCTTCTGTTCGTTACTGTGAAAAGGAAAAAAGGAAAAACAAAGCAGAACAGAAGAGGGAAAGAGAAGAGAAGAAAACAGGAAGAAGCAAGGAAAAAAGGCCAAAACCAGCGTGGCCATTGTTTTTTTTTGCCAGAACTAGTAGCCAGCGACCGGGTGCAGGAACTGCAGTGCCATCTCCTTCGCCTGTTTCAGCGCCAGGTAAGTCCATGCATTCTCTTTGCTTTGCATTTTAATTATATATGTTACTGTGCAATCTTTTGTGGTTACTGTTCAAGTGAATTATAATTCACTTGAACAGTTGTTTAAATTTTGTGTCCTGCCGCGTCCCCTGCTAAAGCAAGTGACCGGGCCGGATCTAATTTTTTTTTTTGAAAAAATAAAAGAAAGAGAGAGATTTATTTTCTGGAATATTTATTTTAAAGTCTGAATTTTTTTTATGTTGTAAAAAAAATATATACCAATCTTGTATTTAGAATACCCAGTTTTCGACGCAACTGCGACAAATATACATATACATCAAAATTTGTTTTCTTATGTGTTGCATATGGCCAATACCCTAACATGCTTTGAACGCTCTTTTTTTTTATACAAAAAATATTGGAAGTTTTGAAAATGTGTTTTCACATGGATTTCTTAAACACAAAAAATTTGTTTTATTGCATTTCTGGATTTTATAACAAGTTTGTAAAATTCCAAAGGGTATTGGCCAATATTTCAAAAAAATATAAAAATCTTATTTTAGGGGGAATTCATCTATTATTCACCACTAATGTTTGGATAAAGAAATCCTTAAAGGATGAATATCCAAAATATTATTGGGAATAATTTGTTATTATTCACTGTTAATATTTGGATAAAGAAACTCGGAATGGTAAATATCCAAAATAATTTTCTAGGAATAATAAATCCGCACACATCCTTGAAAGAAGCCTTGATTATAATCGAGGACAATTCAATTTTTTACTCCACGGTTTACGAGCCGTGAGATTATAAATCACTAAGGCAAAAAAAATAGGCTTTTAAAGTGCCCTAGATTTCTAAATTTTTGTCCCTTCTCCTTGCGATTTACTAGTCGCAAACTCTTGAAATACTAAGGGGAAAATGAGCTTTTAAAGCACATGAAACTTCCTTGGATTTCTATCTTAATAAATTTAGTTTGAATCAAACCTAGAAAAACTGATGGGATTAGAATGCACCAACACTATAGCAATTATAAAACAAGTTAAACACCAAGCAGTTTACCTTAGGTAGGGCGTACTAGGAGTGCTAATACCTTCCATTTACGCAACCAGTCCCTTACCTTAGAATCTTTGAAAGACTATTTAGGGTTTCTAGTGACCAAATGCTAGGTGGCGACTCCTTTATACGAAAACAAAAAAAAACTGAAATCAATCGAGGGTCATCGTGACGCCGTCCTCCACCGCGAGGGTGCGACGACAATTATAGGCATGCCACATTACATAATAGCTAAAAGTGAAATGCACCAAGTAAGTGATCCAAGAATGAATAAGAAGCAGTATGAAGGGTGTCATAACTTAATTTTTGAATAAATAATAAAAAATAAATGGATAAAAATATATTTGAGAATGAGATTAAAACAACATAAATTTGAAGTTCAGAGATGAAATTATTAGATTTGAGAGTAAATTGATTAAAAATTGAAGAATTAATAAGTTTGAAATTTTAATTAAAATTTGGATTAGTTTAATTAATGAAATCAAGAGAATTAATAAGTTTGCGGACTTAATTAAATTTTGATTTAATTAATTAAATAAATTCAGGGATTTAATTGAAATTAATCTAAGGGGCAAAATTAAATTTATTGATTAAGGGACCCAATTGATACATTTCAAAACATCAAAGACCAAACTACAATTTATTATTTTCCATGCCAAATGACGCCACTTTGGATCCTACTGTTCATCATCTGTTTGCCAAAGACCGGTTCAACAGGGGAAAATCCAGCAGATCATGGCCACTATACCCACGATGCGGCCATGATCTCTCGCCTCCACGATGCCCACCATTTCTGGAGGCAGGAACACCAGACCTTGGCCTCAGAAGGTAGAGGCATAGGGGAGAACGCAAAAATAAATAAAAAAGCAGGGGACGAGCGGGAGAAGCAGGGGCAAAAAAAAAAAAAAAACAGAGAGCACAAAAAAAAAACAGAAGTGGAGGGAAGTTTTTGGCCAGCCACCACACCTTCATCACCATCGTCTTCACAGTCTTCGGAAACCAGTGACGAGCGAACAGAGGAAAGAACCAGAGAAGACGGAGAAACAGAACAAGGGGAGCTAAAAAAAAACAGAGGGAAGAAACCCAAAAACAAGCAAAAAACAGAAGAAGAACGAGGACACTGGAAAATTACACAAGGCAAGACGAAAACAAAGGAAATTCAAAGTAACTGGGGAGGGCTTTTCCAGAAGAGAAAACACTAGAGGACAGACGCAAGGGACGAAAGAATAAGCAGCAACACAGGGGACAGAAGAACACCAGAAGAAAACCCAGAAAAAAGAAAAGAGTAAGAGACAGACACGAAACGAGGAGGGAGAAGACATGTCCGGCCAGAGCTAACCGGTCGTCACCATCGTCTTCATCTTCACCCCGCAGCTGCGCCAGGTCAGTTTGCATCTTTCCTTCTCTTTCCATTTTTAATTACACAGGCACTGTGTACTTGCTGTTTTAATTACTCCCACTGTGCTGAGCGTGCGTGAAGCTTTTCACGCGTGTCTCCGGCTTAGCTTAGCCCAGCCGGGCTGGCTAAGTCTAGCCCAACTTTAAAAAATTAAAAAAATTAAAAAAATATATATGTATATAAAAAAAATATAAATTTATTTTATTGGTTTATTCATTGGCGCCAGAGTCACCAATAAAAATACTATTTTATTTTTAAAAAAAATTTATTTAGCTATATAAAAATAAAAAATATGTGTATGCGTATAAATAAATTTATATTTATTTATTTATTCACTGACGTTAGAGTTAGGAATAAAAAAATATTGATTTAAATTTATTTTATTTTTATAGCTATGTAATATTTAGCTAGAGTTGAAAGTATCCGTAGTTAAATATTCATTAGCACCATAGTTAGGAATATTATACGCAAACCATTATAGCATAAATCAACAAAATATTAGAAATTTATAACAAAACTAGCAATACAGCCTACCTCTGGCAGGACGTTTAAGGGGTGATCATATCTTTCCTTTAGCATAACCAGTCCCGTACCAAAGAATCTCTGCTGACCAGTCAGAGTTTCTAGTAACCATAATATTAGGTGGTGACTCCTTAAATAAAATCATTTCCTATTAAAAAATAGGATGTCAAAAATCTATTTTTTCCATGAAATATTATTTTTAAAACCGTCACGATGTCCGGATGCGACAAAGAGTGAATCACATTACATAGTAGCTAAAAGTGAAACGCACCAAGTGATCCAAGAAAGAGTAAGAAACAGTATGAAGGGTGGATGACAAAATCACAACCTTTCAGACAGTCGCTCATGGTCTAAGGTTGCATCATTCACATCAGGTATCTCACCATTCACCCGTGGAGTGTGCTGGCAAAACATTAAATCTATGATTATTCATATGGCTTAAAGAAACACCAAGAAGTTATTCAACAGCAGGAGGAAATAACAAAACAAAAAAGGACAACAATTATGTGTATTTGTTTACCTCTTTGCCACTCACTGGTCAATATAGAGTATAAACTAGGTTAAAATAAATATATAACCAATCACAAGCGTAGAGGGAAGTGCCAGATATGTTGTAAATAACAGCAGTTGTTGAAGAATACAGTGAGCACTTCCTACTCTGTTCCTCAACACACGTGCTTTTTGCAAGCTAATGTGAAGGTAAAGAGAACATACACAATGCAACCCTTACTTTCAGCAAGGAACTACAGGTTGCATACTTGGCTCATGCAGCCACATAATTCACATTGTTTTTGTTAATGGTTCCTAGTATTTTTAGGGACTGATTTGTTTAATCTTTTATTTTTTGGATGATGTATTGGATAGGTACATGCGTGTTCACTGGGTGATGAGGCATGCTTCTTAACTTTTGGATTTGGATTATTGTTTACTTAATTAGGCTTCGCTGCAAGGAGTAATTTAATGGCCAAAGATATGAAATTAGCTGCTTATTTTGCTTATTTATAAATGGAAGTTGGATACACATACACGAAATGCCCTGCTGCGCCATCAGTACCTAGATTTATCCCCTGTTTTGCTTAAATTAAGGAGTGATATCACCACAAGTTTTTACCCATCATAAGTTCATAACTGACACCCAAGACTGCAGTATAGATTGGTACAGCATTGCATATCAACAGCCCGTTTTGTTGGTGCACAAGGTTGATGGAGGTTAAAATTTACTATAATTTAACAAATTGGCCTTTCCATACACTATACAGTGAAACAAAAAGATGCACCACCCATGTGAATTTGAAATGTCATATATGTGTAAGCACGTAGTATGGGCTGGAAAATATAGATGTGGAAAGGAAAATACTGGTATGGAGTCCAAATGCGACAGTCTCTTCCCAAGCGTTCCAGCAACTTGAGAACTTTCATCTTCTGCTAAGATGCTTGCGATGGTTTGGTCATCCTCTATGTCCGGAAAGCTGCTATTCAAACTCGAGCTCGAGCTCACACTTGCATTGCTATTGCTTTCAGTCATACTATGCCAACATCAACAAATCCAGCTAATTCTAACCTACAAAACAAGCAAAGGCGAGGCATCAAATCTGAATATCAATAGCAAATTCCGAATCTATAGATGCACAAATTTCTATACAAGATGCTGACAAACTTCAAAATTAAGAATATATGTTCCTCGGAGCAAACAGCATTCATTAATCTTAAGATTTTAACCAAACCATTCATCAATTTCACAAATTGAATACTAAAATAGCCACAGACTACTTTTCGGGCTAGTGTGCCCCCAAAGCCTTTCATCTAGCCTTCTAAATTAATCAAGGATCGCGTATCAAATTACCTTCTTTAGCTGAATCAATCTCCAAATAGAAACCAATCAAATCTATTAAGGATCATTCCATAGATCCTGCCTCAGATCATTCCACAGATTCTGCATCGAATTAAATCACAGAAGACTAGCCCAGAATCAAGGCTCACAACGGTTACAATCTTCACAGCCACAATTATAGCTAGCTTTCCTAAATTAGCCTTTCTAATTCTATGTATATATACAGCTCTCAATCATTTGTAATTGTGTGTGGAAATATAATATACTCATTCCATCAATACACCGTCTGTATTCAAACTTCATTATGGTATCAGGAGAGTCACCCTCTAACGAGAACCTGATCTTAAATACTCATCACCCCATTTCCACGCCAACATCTCCAATTGAAATTCCCTTGATTGCTTTCAATATCTCTGCCCAGATCAATGAAAAGCTCACTCCCTCCACCTTCCCTCAATGGCGCGCTCAGTTTGAGGTTCTTCTCATTGGGTATGATCTTCTCGATTATGTTACTGGTGATCATCCCTGCCCCTCGCCAACCAACACCTCTGCATCCCCTTTTCAGAAATCTCACTGGGTCCGGCAGGATAAACTTATCCTTAGCGCCATCTTGGCCTCTACCACTCCCACTATAACCCCCTTCATTTCGACTGCCAAAACATCAAAGGAGGCATGGCAGAAACTACATACTATGTATGCTAGCAAGTCGCGCACCAGAGCTCTGCAACTAAAAGAGGAGCTTACATTGATTAAATGGGAACATAAAACAGTTCAGGAATACCTTCATACTGTTAAGACTCTTGCAGATGAGATTGCTCTAATTGATCATCCCATCTCTGCTGATGATCTCACTCTATACATTCTCAACGGCTTGGGACCTGATTTTCGTGAAATTGCCGCCCCGATCCGTGCTCGTGAGAAATCCCTCATGTTTGAAGAGCTTTACGGTCTGCTCGTGAGTCATGAGGTGTATCTTCGCCGTCTTGAAACGGCCACTCAGCATCTGGTGGCCACGGCTAATTTTTCCAATCGCTCTAGTGGGTATCGGCAGGGTATGGCTCCTTCACATAATTACTCTGGATCTCGGGGCTTTAACAAATATAATGGAAATAGGACTCCAAATGTGCCACAAAACAGAAAGCCACTCTCTAATGGATGGAAATCTACGGGTCAACGCCGCTATCAGCCCAAATGTCAGCTGTGTGACCAACTTGGCCATGTCGCCAAACAGTGTTCAAAATTTCATTTTTCGGAGCCCACTGCCAATTGTGTTTCTACCACTCATTAAAAGGACACCAAATGGTTAATTCATTCCACTACCTCTCACAATATTACAGGTGATTTGACAAATTTATTAGTCCACTCGGAATATGATGGCACTGATGAAGTTGTTATCGGTGATGGTTCAGGTTTGCGTGTCTCACATATTGGTTCTTTGGTTTTTCATTCCCTTACTCGTGCTTTTCAATTAAAAGATACACTTTGTGTTCCCAGTATTCGAAAGAATTTAATTTCTGTCCATCACTTTACTACCCAAAATAACGTGTTTCTTGAATTTCACCCCTTTTACTTTCTTGTCAAGGATCAGATCACGGGGGCGATACTTTTCAAAGGTGCATGTGAGAACGGTGTGTACCCTCTTCCGGATTCATTGGTGGGCTCTTCTTCCAAAATAATGGCAAATGTGCATGAGGGAACGACGATTGATGGGTGGCACAAGCGGCTTGGACATCCCTCCTATAAAATTGTAACCTCTCTTGTTCGTGCTTTTGCTCTTCCAATAAAAAAAGACATTCAAGAGTCTATACCTTGTACTCCATGTTCTATCAATAAAGCCCATCAACAACCTTTTCATTCCACAAGTCTTCAAAGTCATGCACCCCTAGACCTTATTTACACTGATGTTTGGGGTCCATCTCATATTACTGGTCTTGATGGGTCACGTTACTACTTAATTTTGGTTGATCACTTTACCAAATATATGTGGTTTTACCCTATGACTGCCAAGTCCAGCGTTAGTAGCATTTTCCCTCAATTTAAACACCTTGTTGAAACAAAGTTCCAAGCCAAAATAAAATCTGTTTACTCGGACAACGGTGGTGAGTTTGTGGCCTTTAAAAATTATTTTTCCATCCATGGAATTAGTCACTACACTACCGCCCCTCACACTCCTCAACAAAATGGGGTTGCCAAACGACGTCACCGTCACATAGTCGAAACCGGACTCGCCCTTCTAAAGGATGCTGATTTGCCCCTGTCATATTGGCCTTACGCCTTTCAAACCTCTGTTTACCTTATAAATCATCACCCAACCACTCTTTTACATCATAAATCTCCCTTTAAAAGTTTGTTCAACCAACCACCTAATTATCTCAAGTTAAAGAAATTTGGTTGTTTGTGTTTTCCCTTGACTTGACCTTACAATACCCATAAGCTCCAACCCAAAGCAAGTCCATGTGTCTTTTTGGGCTACTCCCAAACCCAAACTGCATATCGGTGCATGGATTTACAAACTAAGAGGATTTACCTCTCACGGCATGTTCTATTTCATGAAACCCAGAAACCCATCCCTTCCTTCCCTGCAGTCACGCCTGTCAATTCCTCTGCCCTACTGTCACCACCCATCGCGTAACCTCCCTTGCAGCAGCCACCACCAGTGCGGATGGACGGTGCACCAGCTTCCGCATCATCTTCAGGTACTTCCCCTAATTTTTCATCCTCTGACTCGCCTAATTCCTCCTTCCTTGTTCTACTTGATTTTCAGACCTCCTCCCTTCCCCCATGTTCCCCGATCCACCTTCCTATCCCATCCCCGCTTCAAACCTCCCACAGTCAATCCACTTCCCTCCCTACACCCACAGCTTACCCTTCCATAAACAACACTTCTCACACACACTCCATGATCACATGCTCGCTCTATGAACAACATCTACAAGCCCAAGCAACTTCATTCTGTTTCAAAACACCCCATCCCACCAATCATTGAACCTACTTGTGTGAGTCAAGCACTCTGTGACCCGAAATGGAGAAGTGCCATGTCTGATGAGTTAACAGCCCTCATGCGCCATCACACCTGGGACTTAGTTCCACCACCCACTCACTGCAAACCCGTGGGTTGCAAATGGGTGTTCAGGGTCAAATGAAAACCGGATGGGTCTGTTGATAGATTCAAAGCGTGCCTCGTTGCCAAGGGGTTTCATCAACGTCCTGGGTTGGATTACAAGGAGACCTTCAGTCTGGTTGTAAAACTGGCCACAATACGAACTGTTCTTACAATTTCTGTGATGAAAGGGTGGTCCTTACACCAACTGATGTAAACAATGCGTTTTTACATGAGAAATTGCGTGAAATGGTGTATATGATTCAACCCCCTGGCTTTAAAGATTTGTTAAAACCTAATCATGTTTGCAGGTTACATAAGACCATCTATGGTCTGAAGCAAGCCCCACGGGAATGGTATTCTGCTCTAAAGGAAAAAATTCTAGCGCTCGGGTTTACAAATTCAAAAGCTGATAGCTCTTTGTTCATCTACAATATTGCTTCTGTTTTATGTTTCTTGTTGGTGTATGTAGATGATCTGATAATCACTGGCAGTGACACTGTGTTTGTGAGCTCCATCGTTGATCACCTTGGTGTTGCCTTCTCATTGAAAGACATGGGACCTCTTCATTTTTTCTTAGGCATGGAAGTCATTCCGACCACAGATGGCCTCTTCCTGTCTCAGCACAAATACATACATGACATTCTCTGTAAAAAAAATATGCTTGGTGCTAAAGAGGTGTCCACAACCTTGTCCACCACCACAGCTCTTCAACTTATTGATGGCACTTCTTCTGTGGACATCACCGAATTCAGGAGTGTCCTTAGTGGCCTTCAGTACCTCTCTTTTACACGTCCTGACATATCATTTGCGGTCAACAAACTGTCACAATTCATGCATAAACCCACCACTACACACTGGACAGCGGCAAAGAGACTTCTCCGCTTGAAGCACACCATTTATCATGGTATCCACATTCAAAAAAGTTGTCGCTTCAACCTTATGACCTACACCGATGCTGATTGGGCTGGCAACAACGATGATCATAGCTCAACATCTGCCTATATTTGCTTCCTTGGCTCTAATCCGATATCCTGGAGCTCTAAAAACAGCGGGCTGTTGCCAGATCATCCACCGAAGCGGAATATAGAGCCCTTGCAAATGCAGCTTCTGAAACTATCTGGTTATTGTCCCTATTTCAGGAACTCGGCCTATCTTTAAATTCACCACCAACATTGCTGTGTGACAACTTGGGTGCTACTCAACTCAGTCTCAATCCCATTCAACACTCTCGGATGAAGCACATTCAAATTGACCTGCACTTTGTCAAGGATATGGCTCAGAAAGGCATGCTAAAGGTTCATCATGTTCACAACCACGATCAGCTTGCCGATCTCCTCACCAAGCCTCTGTCAACCCAACGAACTGAACAACTCAGAACCAAGATTGGCCTTGCTGATGGCAGCCCTATCTTGCGGGGGCGTATTAAGGATCATTCCACAGATCTTGCCTCAGATTATTCCACAGATTTTGCATCTAATTAAATCACAGAAGATTAGCCCAGAATCAAGGCTCACAACGGTTACAATCTTCACAGCCACAATTATAGCTAGCTTTCCTAAATCAGCCTTTCTAATTCTATATATATATACAGCTCTCAATCATTTGTAATTGTGTGTGGAAATATAATATACTCATTCCATCAATACACCGTCTGTATTCAAACTTCATTAAAATCATCATTCCCTTCCAATTTTCTCAGCAACCAAACATAGCAAAAAAACAACCAAGAAAAACTCTAGACAACCAATTCAACAGCAAGAGAAATCCAAAAGCTCACACGAACCAGCCAAGAACAAACCTGAAACTCGAAGCTTGAGGAAAGAACAAAGAAAACCCAGTATAAAACTTGAACTTTACCAGCTGATAAAACAGTTGAAATGAAAAGATTCAATCTTTTTTAGTGAGTTTCAATCTTAGATGTTTCTTTTCAATTCCCAGAAA
>Ga0325410_1000417_pt1 | contig 43688 bp, 27 predicted proteins | sample PopdelMetagenome_16_FD_206182 | JGI IMG/M metagenome (GOLD analysis project Ga0325410, IMG submission 206182) | Populus deltoides microbial communities from Bellville, Georgia, United States - Xylem-PdIQD-R3 | ecosystem: Host-associated > Plants > Phyllosphere > Stem > Wood/Secondary xylem...
TGTGAAATTTTTTATAACTATCAGTCTACAATGCCTTAATGGTTTCTTTTCTATCGAAACTTTAAATCTATGCTCGTCAAAAAGTGAGTCTGTCTCCATGGTAAAAAGCTGTGAATAAGCGTGTTTAACAAATGAGACATGGAGTTCTTTTTGGGATTCTAACATGTAAAACAAAAATAATATAATAAAAAAAATATTTAGAGAAATAACACTAGTTTAAAGAATTGTAAATGACATTTATAATTTGCTAGTAGAAAGTGTTATCTGTGATTGTCGAGTCATAACGATAGAGAGATAAGAGAGGAGATAAAGAAGAAAAAAAAGAAAGAAAAAATTCTAGAAGCACATTTAAACTTTGATGATAACATTATCAGTATTGTTAAAAAAATATTGATAGAAAAAATCTAATAATATCAAGAATGTGATCGAAGTGGATTATATGAGCGGCCGAAAGCAAGTGAGTTTAGACACTTTTGAATAACTAATGTGACCTCTTTTATTTACCTTTTATAATTTTTTTTAGTATTGTTAAATTTATATTGTCATAATCTTTCTAATGATACAAGTAATGTTGGCGGAGTTTTTAATGTGTTTTTTTTAGTATTTTAATGTGTTTTTTTAAAATCATATGCACAATAATTTTAAATGTGTGTTTGGCAGTGTGGTTACGGTTGTTTTTTAAATAATTTTTTGTGTCAAAATACATGTCAATGATTTTTTTTATCTTTTAAAAATTATTTTAGACATTAACACATCAAAATGATTTAAAAACATTAAAAATATATTAATTTAAAGTTAATAAAAAAATAAAAAAATTTTAAATTTTATTAAAAACATTTTTAAAATACAAAAACAAATCGATCTCCAATGAAAGATTTGAAGTTAACATTAATGACTTTGGAAATCATAAATGTTATCCAAGGCACTGTGCTATTTATTTACAAATTTTTTGTATTATATTAAATTTTTTAACTGCACCAAAATCCAAAAAAATATTTGGGGCATGTTTAGATTTGTAACGATCAGGGTGTCACATCAATTGTGGGCCAGTTGATGATTCCAGACATCAAAACAAACTTGGGATGGGCAAAAGATTTTGAGATACGAACCAACTTTTTAATTTTGAGAAATGTGTATAGCAGCATGTGTGGTCCCACAGTTCTATCTAGGGTGCCTTCAAGGACACCTACTATACGGCGGAGCGATATCTTTGCTGCCATTTCGGATCCTAAGTTTAACAGCAACATCTTGTACTGTTTTACTAGCATTTATAATCGGTTTTTTTATTTATTTTTTATTTTTATGTCTGGATAGCGCTGTTATTTTTTAATATATTAAAATAATATTATTTAATTTTTTAAAACTTATTTTTGATATTATTATATTAAAATAATACAATTTTTTAAAATATTCTTTAAATTTAAAAACAAACATTCTTAGACATAGTTTTTAAACCCGCTCCAGTGGTCGGCCTGGTCCAAGACCCTAATTCCAGGGTTTGACCGGGTCACCGGGTCGGCCGGGTTAATTCCTATTTTAAAAAAAATTCAAAACGGCGTCGTTTTAGTAAAAAAACAAAAGTAAACGAGTTGCAACCGGGTTTTGCTGGGTCACCGGGTCACACCGGGTCATGACTTTTTCTATTTTTTCATCAACCCGGCCCTGTTCCAGCTCCGGGTCGACCTGTCGGGTTGGGTTTCAAAACCATGCTCTTAGGTGCCGTTTGGTATTGTGGCTGCGTGTGAGGTTCACCCGCAACCACAAATATTGTTGTTTGGTATTGCAAAAAACACAATTTTTCACTGGTAGAACTAACCATAAATTGTGGTTGTGCTGCATGTTTAACAAAATCACAAGAAGCAGCTCTTTGTTGCTTATTGTGCGGAGAAATCACATGAACAGTGTAGCCATGCTCCACTGTTGCGGCCGGACTGGGTCCGATTCAAAGCTAAAAATACATTGAATCTGGTTCGACCCAGCAAAATAAAATAAAAAATTTATTTTTAACTTTTAATTGTGTTTTATTTGAAAAACTAGTGTTAAATATTATTCATCGACACTATATAAATTAGACGGAGATCGCTTGATGTAGCATTTGCAGAATTTTGATCGCAATCCCAATTTTGTTCCTGATTATATTTTACCTGATGTTGTTGCATTCTTAAGAAATTTGTGAAAACTGTAGTCCTTGTCGGATGTATTTCATACGTGATGAAATTGTAGATGGTTTAATGGAATAATAAAAAATATTTTATATAAAATATTATTTATTTCATGATGTAATAGCAATAGTTAAATTTACAATATTTAAATTAAAAACCATCAATATTAATATATATTTTTTAAAATTATTTTATAACCTTAATTTTAAAAGTATTATTAACCAAACAAGTTAAATTATTTTTTGTTCAACTTCAATTTCAACCACAGTTTTAACCAAACATATATTTTTCCAAACCAACCTCAACTAAAAATATTTTTTATAAAACAATTTTTTTTAAATCACCACCACAACCGCTACCGCAGCACCAAACACACTCTATTTGGCAGTGTGGTAGTGGTTGCTTTTCAAATAGTTTTTTATGCTGAAATACATGTCAATGATTTTTTTTATTTTTTAAAAATTATTTTTAACATCAGCATTTCAAAACGATCCAAAAAGTATAAACCGCATTCAATTTTAATAAAAAAAAATTTAAATTTGGTCAAACACAAGTTCAACCGTAGAGACAAACATGCTTTTAATATATTATTAGAAAATAGCAGGGGTGGTACTGTATACTTTCCCACAAGCCTTGATTATACGGTAAGCAAAATGTAATCATGGAAAATATTTTTTTGTTTTATATATAATAATATAAATTATTTTTTAAAGTATTTTTTATTTAAAAATATATTAAAGTAATATTTTTTTTATTTTTTATATCACTACAATTAAAAATGTCTAAAAACATAAATAAAATAAACTAATTTTCTTAAAAAGTGCGGCATGGCCGAAGACAATATAGGAAATATACCATAATAAATTTGCAAATAAAATTTAAAAAATGTTGTTGTAATTATGTCGGGAAGGCATAAAGGACTTGAATTCAATGGTATATCTGAAAAAGGCAGATAAAATTGGAGTACTAAAATGGAAACTTTATTGGACGGGCGTCAGCAATGCTGTAGTTATGTGATGGCATGGAGGGGATGCCATGCAGCACAGTGTGCGTACGCGTGCTGCGTTATCACTAGGATTTAAATTAATTTTGAACGTAAAAGAAGAAGGCACTACATTATGGATGTCTTTTTATGGTATCATGAATGAATAAATAATGAAAAGATGATGACGATATTTAAAATACTGAATTAAAAAATATATTAATTGATAAAAGAATGTTAATATTAATTAAAGACTAGATTAGAAAGTTTTTTTTTTTTCAATAAGAAGTAAAAGATAAATATAAATACAAATATTTTATCTTGATTGTTTTTTATTTTTTTATATATATTTTTATCATGGAGATTTACTTGCTAAATACATATCATTTGTTATCTTATAAATTTAAAATGCAAATAAAACTAATCTTTTTAAATTTAACAATCCAAAAAAATTAAAAATAAATCACAATAATCTCTTAGAGATATTATGATAGTTTAAAAAATTTTTTACTCTTTGAAAAATTAGTTAAACTAAATAATTTCAAAAATAAAAAAGGTTATAAATTAATAAAAAAAGACTCAAGTGTGGATGGATTAAAAACCTATTTTTATATAAATTTGTGGTAATTAAAATAAATAGACATAAAAATTCCAATGATATATATTCAAGAGTAAAAATACTTTATCTAAATTGTTAAATAATTAAAAAAGGTTACAAAAAATATTTGATGTATATTTAAATTGATTCTCTAAATTTTTTTGACTGAAAAGTGCTTTTTGTTGATTGAAAAATATTTTTTGTTGATTAATTTTTTTAATGACAAACAAACTTAAAGAAATTTAAAAATTTATTTTTTATAAATTTTTTTTCAGGAAATAAAGCAGCCTAATGTAATGTCCGAATTTGAAGTTTCTAAAATTAATATTTAGACGTGCAAATTAATTATATAAGAAGTAAACGCTTTTTTAAACAAAGTACGAGTGTAATCATCTTGCGGATGTAACTTCAGATGAATATTTGCCCTATTTTATTTGTCCTTGAGCAGCTTGACGAAAGAAATGTCCTCTCTCAATCTCTACGATTAACTTTGTGGATTGTTCTTTGTTATGTGTTCAAAAATTATTTTTCGACCACCTGACCACCTTATTTTTTCCAGCGCTGCAGGCACCAGCACAACTCCAACTCCAGTCACCGCAACGCCAACTCCGGTCACCACAAATCCATCCACCACCACACCCTCGACTGCAACCCCATCCACCACCACACCCTCGACCACAACCCCATCCTCTACCACTCCCACCACTCCATACTCGGCAACACCTAATGGAGTGCTAGGAGGGATTGGCAATGGACTAGGTCCATCGGGAGCTGGAATAAACACAGACATCCCTGATGCTGGGTTAAGACTTGAAAACACTGGCTTGTTCTCATTCTTTATAATCCTTGTGGTATCCAGTTTGCTGCTTTAGTGGGGTTGAAGGTGCAAGAATGTGATCCTGATTGTGGCGCTGTGGTGGGGTACGGTGGTCACAGGTGATGCTGGATATCAATGTGCGTATGGGGGTATGCATGTGATTATGCTGTTGTTTATCTTAAGATACGCTAGCTAAGTTTTTGTCTGTTTCTTCTACTTTTCTATCTGGGTAAGAAAAATGGGCTTGTGTTCCTTTTGGAATGTTTTGTGGTTTCCGGTGGGACGACTCTCTATCTCAACTATTCCCCCCGTTCTGTAAACCTAGATTTAGATCTAGAAAGCAGTAATTTATTGATGTTCTCAAGAGAGTTTGGCACCCTGGCTCTAATTAGGACAGCAAAACTTCGTTGCTCAACACCTGTGGCTGTTTTCCGGTCACTCCTTTGTGTGCTTTTGTTGTTTTCAATAATGATGCCCGTGCCTGTTGTGAATGGTGCAACGCAAGATTATCAAGTTTTTCGGGGAAAATATGGGGTGGCTTGCTATGTTAGCAACAGAAAATTTAGAGTGCCTTGGTTACAAAGTCAATCTCAACGCTCTCCAATGCCCTTTGAATTTTAGAAGTGATTTGGAAGGTGTAGATGCTTGCCATTTCAATCTATTCTATAAGACACTATATATTATATCTATCTTAAATTCTACTTGATTTAAAAAACAAGTAGTCAGGTTTTTCGTCGATGGTTAGAGGAATCTAGCCACTACACTGGTTAAAAATGTCACCAAATGAAGAACTAAAGAAAACTAAATTAGATAATTTCAGTGCCAAGATTAGAATATGTGTGGATCTGAAGTTTATAGACGTGAAAAGAATAAATTTAAGATTTTATACTGAATGCTTGTTGAAAAATGAATTTTGAGGTTAGATTTGAGTTCAGAAGGGGCAGACGTGTTTTCTAGCAAGATTCTCAATTTTGTTTTCATACCGGTTTAAAAAATAAGATGAAATAAGATTAGGGTTAGGGTTATTGGAGATTTATATTATTATTAATTTTAAAATTATGAGATTAATTAAAATGTGCTCAAGCTAAGCTTATCTAAATATTCATGTTAATAATAATAATAATAATAAAAAACCATTGATAATTGAGATTTAATATTGCCCAATCTTGATGCCATCGTTTATGCCAAGTGATTTTCTTTCTTAAAGCGAAGTTTGACTTGCCTACACGAGCAAATGGAAATACAAATATCAAATCGTCTGATTTGAGGTCGAGATGCTGCGGTAAAATGGGATGACAGAGGATTTAGAGGCTTTTTAGAGGAAAGGGACGCATGCTACGACAATTCCCTCTCAACAAGGCAACATTTTACAACAAGCCAAAGAATTTCATCACTTGTCATGGCTCTTTATGCTTTTGATAACTTGTCGTGGGAATTCATTAACTGTTCATCTTTATTGTGCTTGGAATTGATTTAATAAGGCTCTTTTTTCAGATGATTTACCATGGGAAGCCAGACAAATGCTAATATACATAAATGGTTAATACAAAAATATGCCCTAATATTTTAGAGAGGTATCTATATATCTTAGCACTTTAAGTGATATTCTTATTTATTACATTATTTTTTTATCATAAATAATTTTTATACTTCCATTTTCATCATTTTTTTAAAAATAAAAATTCTCAAAAAAATGTATTATTAATACAAAATTTCAGTCAATTTATGGTCATTTATTGATTTTTGAAACTTTCAAGTATTTTATTTTGTGTAATGAGTTTTTATAACATAAATAAAAAAATATTAGGAAGTAAAATGATAAACAAGAAAGAGCGAGAACAAGCTTGATGCTATTCAAATTACACTAAAACATCCATTAAAAGTTTTATTTGAGTCAATTATAAAATCAAGGGTAAAAAAGCTCAAAGATATATTCAATGAGATTTTTCAGAGTGTTTAGGCCATGTTTGAAGCTACGGGAGGATTTTTAATGGTATTTTAGTTAGACTAGAAACTATACATCTCAATCTTTTCATCCATTTATGCTACGCCTAGTAATGCATCCATACGAAGGAGAGAGACGTGTTTGAAATCTGGTCATAATTTGTATGATTTTTTCTATTTGTTTCCTAGTTGATTTTTTATTTTATTTTATTTATAATTTTTTTTTATTTTTCCAGTATTGTTTATAATTTTTTTACATAATATAAATAAAATTATTTAACTTGTATTTATGTTTTTTTAATAAAAATAATTAATAAGACATAGATTGATTTTTAAGAAATAAAACTCGTGTAAGAGTTTTCTCTTATCCTTGATTCTTTATGGAACTATTTTGACTTATCAAAGGATTAACCAGGCTTTGTGGAATCTTCCTTATACTCTTCATTCGTGTCTCAATTATAGACATTAAGTGAATATTGGTTACTTATAATCTTTATGCCTCGTTATAGGTTATTGTTGTGTTAAGTTCAATTCCAAACCTAATCTTAGGTTTCACGAAAAGGGACAATTTGATTGTGAATTTCTTGATCTTTATATTTATAGAGTTCATATAAGTTGGTATTAGAGTAAGGCTCTATAATCAGGTTATATTTCTTTACTTTTAGTTTTTGTGTTATTTCATCGTTGTTGTCATCTAAACACCTAGTTGTGGCAAAAGTTAAAAATAATAATAATACGTGATGGATTGATTATTCAAAAATAAAATTTGTGTATGAGAGTTTGCTCTTACCCTTGGTTCCTCATGAAACTTGACTTATCAAAAAATTAACCAGGTTTTGTGGTGTCTTTCTTATACTTCTCGTTCGCTCTGGATTATAGATGTTGGGTGAGAGTTGGTTACTTATAGTTTTGGTTTTTCGATATAGGTTACTGTTGTGTCTAGTTCAATTTCAAACCTGATCTTAATTTTCTTAGAAATGATTAATTTGACTTTGAGTTTTTAAGTCTTTATATCCACCATGTTTGCATCAAAGATAATGAAGGATGAAAAATATAATAGAATATATGATAAATAAGAAAATAATAAAGAGGGATCATCTTTCATAAAATATAGATTTAAAGAAAAATGGGAAAGATTGTAATTGACTTGTGTTGCATGGAGAGCTTTAATGAAGATGTTTTAAAAGTCACCAATTGTAGTAAAAGAAAAAAGAAAATGAAGAGATCTTGTATGGTTTAAGAACTAGCTATTTGATATGCACTTTGTCGTGAGTTCGATAATCTTTTTTTTTTTAAATGAATATGTAGACTTTTCCAACACATCTTTTGATAAAAACAATAATCCTAATATAAATCGAAAAGCTTATGTATTCATTCAATTAAATAAATAGAGAATTATTTGTGCCAATAAATACAAAAAAAATTGCTCGTGTTGCGCTATAGTTCAGATGACAGTATGATAATATTTCAAGTGGTAGCATTATCATATAAGATGATTTAAGAGCTAATATTTCTATAAAATGTTAGGCAAATGTTACAATAACCGTTAGTTATATGTAAATGCTAGGAAAAAGTTACAGCAATTGTTATGTGTATTAAACACATATTGGAAGTATTAATTTACATGTTGTAAAAAGACACAAAAAAAAAGAACTTTTTCACCTCTAAAGTAGGTATCATTTTGTTCTTTGCAAAAAAAAAAAAAAAGGCTTCAATCTGTATAATACTAGCAGCAATATATGAATCAATTATACATTTATAGGAAGTATGTGGTGATCACATCAAATGAAGAAAGCTAGAGGGTAAACCCAACACTAGATGCAAAATCTCTCTCTAGGCATAGCTAATGCTATAGAGCATTCTTCATCTTTGTAAAAGTAAATTTTGAACAACATAGTAAATCTAAAGATCCATTTGTTTCAATAATGATCACTTTCAGTTCCCATCCACATAAACCAAATCAATGAAAGCATTATAAAACTACTTAAACATAATCTTGAAGAAAAATGAATACATTAAAGCTAAATAAAAACTTGAAGAAACATGGATTACCTGTAGTACACAAAAGTTTCAAAACAATCCATGGAGTAGTAGGAATCATTGAAGGAAATATACCATGATACCTAGCATTTAGTTTTCTCCATTTTGATTTATCAACAACACAATCTACACCAAAAATAAAAAATAAAACCTTATAGTATTCAAAAACACAAATTTGTTTGCATTTATAATCAATATATATTCACTTTATGCATTTAGCTAAATTGAATGATTGGAGTTCCTTATGATTTAATATAAATCAACATAAATGTATAAACAACAGAGGTAACTTAATTGATGCGCACATTAATAATGGCTTGTGAATTCCTTACTATTATGAATATACATCGATATATAAAAATAATACTTAAACACCATATAGGTTCGCTATAATTTCTTATAAAGTTAAATACACTTCTTCACATAAAAAACATTAGTGCATTGCTTTAATATGAGTAGCAACATCTAAACTCAAGATAAATCATGTATTATGATCATAAAAATTAGTTAAACTATCGTTCTCTATCAAAAAATAAAAGTAAAGCGGCTCCTCTCTATTAAAAATGTGTATCCAAACCTTTCCCACAACTGGCTGATTCAACGTAATCTCAACACAAATCCTCGCAAAGCGGCTCCTCTCAACCTTTAAAGTATTCATATCAACCTTTATTAGAGAGCCAAGAGTTGATGCTACAACCAAGAGAGAACTCTCGTCATAAAATAGTACGTTTAAGTCTAGAAGTCTAACCCAAACCATTGTACGATCAATCTTAACGGTGGAGGAAACAAAACTTGGGGTCCATGTCCTGACCGTTAAATAAAAATCATAAATCATTCAGGGTCTTCTATTGATAACTTTCAATCTATCACTTTCTTGATCAAATTTAACCATGAAAAATTCATGTCCAACATCCATCAATTCAAATCCCTCGACAAGACTCTAAACAAACTTCAAACAGAGATTCATTTAAGTACAACCTTTTTATGATCAATGCGTCTCGCCAAGGATAACAAAGTTCCTAGTGCATGGTGTCATAAAAAAATTTCAGCAATAAGCGATTCCCATTCTCGTACTCAATACGAACCAATTGTGCTCCTAGTAGATCCACCATAGCCTAAGGAGGAGGAGGGCTTTTGGTTCCCATAACCATATATATAAAGGTAGGCCTCTTTCCATGCCTTTCAGTGTGCTCTTCATGCTCGCTCCCATCACCTCTAGAATATGGTGGATCACTAGTTGTAGCGTCATGCGTTCATGAGCTCTTAGAGAATTCGACTTCCATATAGTATACAAATCTTGGCATTACTCTACATCTAATTATTCATGTTTAGTTTAGTATATTTGTTGATGGAAAAATTGATCTTTGACCATAAAATGTTTAAAATTTAAGATTCTCATTAAAGAATATAATTATGAAAAAGAGATCTTTTAATTAATTGCTGTATTTTATTTTTTAAGGATACTTAATTTTATAAATTAAGACATGAAGAATAACAATAAACCAGAGAAAAATCTAACTAGGAAAAAGACAAAACAAAAGTGACAAAAAAGGTGAAATTGCCAATAAAAAAAACACCCTTAAAAAATTTATATTGTAGGAATAAAGGAGAAAAAGAAGAAGAAGCAAAACCCTTTATCAAAACAGAACTAATCACTACCCTTTTACCTTTTTTTGCCAGAATCTAGTAATATATAGTAGCCTAACACACTCATTGCCCCTCTCATTTTTTTTTTACCTTCACCTAGTACAAACCATCGTAACAATAACTCCAACCCTATTCTTTTCAGTTATCACATTCTCCCTCTCTCTGGTTACAAGACTACACAACCACCACCACCACCATTATCCTATACAATCCACATAAATCCACACTGCCCACTCAACCTCAATAAAAGTGTTAGAATTAGTCTTCTTCTACCAATCCCAACACCATAATCTTATTAACTAAACCGCTAGCCTAGCTGTCAATAACCACTAGAAAATTCAACTCATAAATTTCTCCTATGACTCCAAGTTCCACCATAACCAAAATGACCCTAAATTACCAACCTAAAATCCGACAAAAAATAAGCCCAAAATCGTAGCCTTTTTCTAGCAAAACCTAGTAGAAAACATACATAAAAATCCAATATAAATCTCATCATTTCTCAATCCTAAAGAATCTTATTTTTTTTTTCTTGTAGGTTAAGTGTTGACACATGAAATACATGTGTCGTTGCTCCATAATCTATCTCCAGCACCACCGTTACCCAATCTTGGTTTTAGCAACTTCCTCCTGATTCCAACAACTATTGACGATTTTTTTTGTACCTTGAATGAATCATTGCTTATTTTGAATATTTGAAACATATTATTAATTTTTATATGTACTATGATGAAAATCTAAAGTGTTAGAGCTCACATGTTATATGACAACCCCAAGGTATGAAGTCAACAAAGGTTTATTTTTTAAGATGCGATAAGACAGGAATCAAAATTCCATGGTATAGTTGGAAGGGTGGGCATCAATAGGATTATCCAGGGTGAAATTGTTTGATCTTGGTTTGAAATTTTATACATAGATGTGTATGTTTGCTCATCGTGGAGCTTTCATTGTAATAAAGATTTTCAATGGTTTTTTAAACAAATGGTTGAGTGTATCATATAAAAAAGATTTTTTTATTTTTGCTTTCTTTTGGTGACTATTTGGGTGTATATTGATTATCTTTTTTATTAAAGAATTAATTGAGGATGGTAAGATCTTTAATCATGTCCTATCCCTTGAAAGTTGATTTTATTGTTTTCATGTAAAAAATATAATAAAAAATGATTTTTTTTGTATGATTATTTGGGCATATTGATTGTTTTTTTTTTAATCTAAGAATCAACCTAAGAATGATATGATTCTTAAACGGGTCTTATCACTTGAAAGATAAAAGACAATAAAGATTGTTGATATATTACTTTATTTTTAAAACATATATCATTTTTATTGTGTGTGAATATGCATTTATAGGTTGAGGGCATCATTACCAACACATTTTTTGATCCATTTCTCAGGCTATCTAGTAAACCATTATCCTATTTACGGAGTCAACTTTGAGGTGACAACATTTGATTATATATATAATCAAATGGTTTAGGATTTTTTTGGTTTAGGATACATTATTTTCAATCATTGTAAGTGAACTTGGGTTGGTGTGCATGAATCTTTAGGCTTATTTTGGACATCAAATAGAATAGGTTAAAGTCTAATTAACCATTACTATCCTCTCAAATCTATTGTCTGAATTTCAAAAGTGATGATTAAGTCTTATTGCTAGACCTAAGTCTCAAACCACTTCCTTGGGTCTTAGCAGTTTTTTTCCTTAAATAACACACACACACACACACACACACACACACACACACACACATATATATATATATATATATATATATATATATATATATATCAGTTTAGGAAAAATCTTAGCATGAAACTTGCCTTGGGTAGGATGTATAAGATGATCATTACATAACTAGCCTCTCATTTAGTGATATGATCCAAGTAAGGTCAAAATCAGATTTTGGTGTAAAATTTTTTATTGTTTAATTTTATGCTATCAAGCATACATTTCAACTCAAATGTTGGATCATGCTAAAAGTTCGTTAAGGGATTATTTCAAATGGTTGAATTTACTGTACTGGATGAATTTTATCAAATCTGTCTGTTTAGACCTTCATCTGCTTTTGGACTATATCTAGAGATACAAAAGGAATTACTAAGATTTCAATTGGTTGGAAAATAGACATTCATACATTTCCATCGATATAAGGTAGGCATGTTAATTCATCTAAATAAGAGAGAATGACATGTTTGAAGTCAGAACCGGAAATATGTCGGGAATGTGTGAAAAATAAAGAAACATTATTTCTTTGTGTATTATAAATTCTAGTCAATACAATGATTTCTTAGTGCTTTTGGAAGCATGTGTGATAGCTATTGACTTACATATTTTACAAGGATCTCATTTCAAACAAAGAGATATTTATGGCAGCAACTATTATTCATAGTTTACAAGAATTCCATAAATATTATGGATGTATGTGGTGGCAAGAAGGCTTGTAATTTTTTTGTTGTTTTTTTCTTTATTTTATAGCATTGTCGTATTCAACAAGGAGATTATGAGGGACTATTTAAAGGAGATATTTATGCCACTTTTCTTTTTATTTTTGAGATCATACTTTCGACTAACTTTAGCATTCAAGACAAAATAAAGTCATTTTATTTAGTTGATATTATGTGTGTGCATGCTCGCGATAACATGAGAAAAAACCATTATCCAAAAGAAAAAATGGATCATTTACCTAGTTGTGTTTATTAAAATCAATTTGTAATATAAATCGACACACATATAAAATTTATTGAAAAAAATAAAAGGAAAAAATATAATGTAAGGCTACGCATATTAAAAATATAAAAGAAAAATAAATATTTAATCTATATAAAATATATTAAAAAAATTACAACTGAATTATACTAACATCTTAAAAAATTAAATACACTTAATATAATTAAAAAAAAATAATTGCTATTTCAAAAAAGATAAAAAAACAAAAAAATAAATAAGACAAGCTTAATGCGTGGCCCATCAATAAAAAGCCTGCAAGCAAACCCTTATTTTTTTTTCTTAATTCAATGGGGCGAACTCAATTGTTCAAAAAAATATATGACGTGTCGTCTGGAACTCTCAGAATCTAGCCACTAGTATGGTTGTAAAAACAGGGTCATAGTTTTTTTCATCCAAAAATCTATTTTGAGCCAATTTGTTTATCCAAAACACATAGGAGCCTTGTTAAACTAATTCATGGCCTCCAAAAGTGCAAAAAACCACCTTAAAATCCGAAATTAACCCGAAATAAAAAATCTTTCCGAGCTCAGATTTGTTTTTCTAATCGTTCTCAAGGTGAAAAAACACATAATCTTAACCCCCCTACCCCTAATATGAAACCAATTGACATCAAAATAAACTATTTTGGTAGCTGAAATCATTACAAACAACAACTTTCTCTCTCTAATCGGAATCTGGTGACCCCATCTCTCTAAAAAAAAGAACTAAAAAAATAAGAAAAATAAAGTTTGGTATCAAAATGAATTTTTTAAAAATTTCTAGGGACCGGTTATCTAATAGCCAAAAATGATGGGGAATGAAAATGAACTTTTCAAAAAAAATTCAAAGCCACCACCCTATGTTACTCATGTTTTTCACTTTAGTCCTTTTTATTTCAATTCAATCATTCCCTCCAAAAAAACATGCAATTGGGTTCAATCTCGACTCAACCATGCAAAAATAAAAAAGATAAGAAGATCAAAATAAAATTTTTTAAAAATACAATCTATAATGAAATGTAATAAAATAAACAATAAATATTATTATAGTATTTTTATCCACAAACTTTAGTTTTTGTTAGTAAATGTACTTCAACAACTACCGTTTTGGTAGCAAGATAAAAGAATACATACGACACTAGTTCATAATTCTACTTCTTACTAAAGATAATTAGGGGTTATCAAAAATTATATCGAAACAAGTTCATTAAGAAGTACAATCACAACACTAGAAAGCTGTTCATAAGATAGAGACAATTTTTTTCCCTTCGTTTTCATTACCAAACTTATTTTTGTCACAGCTATTTTTATTTTTATTTTTGTTTTAAAACAGTACCTAAAATCAAAATCTAGACTTAAATGATAAAGCACGTGGACCAAAAAGAAGACGGCTTGATTGAAGTTAAAATTGGTGTCCTCAGTGCAAATTTCCCAACACATCCTGTTCCTGCTGGTCATCCATCTTTAATGTTTATTACCTTTCCCATCTCCCATCTTTATTACCAAATAATTAAGGTTGCTTGTAAAAGAGATAGACATCATGTTTTGACAAAAGAAGCTCTGAAAACATTTCTATTTTGCTAGCATCAGAACGTACGCCTCATCCCTGAAGTATTACAACATCTTACCAGGTCCACCCTATGTTGCAAGTCAACAAGGCAAATCCCTCAACTAATGTTGTTTCTTCTCTTCCCTTTTAAACACTAAAAATCTCTTACTTTACATGGCCGATTTCAAAATTTTGTTTCTTTCACTGCAACCAGCTTCATCAAAGAACAAAATTCAGTGCCAGCAGGATCGGTAGACTTCAAATCAGGTACAGTGGCTCGTCTAGCGCCCGGGGGGGGCCGGGGCGGGGGGGCGGGGCGCTGTGATGGCTGAAAATGCTCAGCTCGGTCCTAAGCTACCTCTCACAAATCCCTTTTTCTCTATAGACATGCTTGCAACTTGCATATTTCCATCGTCCAGTTTTTCATTGGTCCCTGAGGAATTCCACAGCCATGAAGGTAAGAGCAGAGGCTGGGATGTACCATGTTATCCTGGGGACGCTTCCTCTAAACAATCCCTTGACCCCTTCCATCATCCAAATCCTGCGAATAGCATCCAGCCAGCCATTGTACCTGCAAGTTCACAACAGCATTAGCAAACAAAACTACCGTCAAAACTACATCTGCCTTTCAATCTGAAACACAAACATAGCAAGTGGACCAAGCTAAACAAATAGCCAAGCTTCATCCAGATAAAAATTAGAAAAGGAAGTCCCCATTTTTTGCTCTTGCTCCTTTTGATTAGTCAGGGGTAGCCATCCCCTGTATTTATCAAAATTTTCAGAAATCAACTGGGTAAAATGTCAATTGGTTGCCTACAACAAGTTATTTCATGTCCTAACCATTGAAACACACTTTTGGGCAAGGAACAGAGGGGCAGAAACATGCATCATAAACAAGATTGTGTTGCATTAGAGAAAGCCTCTTATAAAACAGATGTGCTGTGCAAGTGTTTGCACTTTAACACATGTTGGAGCAAGAGTGAGAAAGACAGAGAGAGGTCCAGGATAACATTGAGTTCAACCAAAAGGAAGCTATAACATAGATACTGGACATTAAAAGACACGTGCTCTCGCAGCTTTCAGTTATTATTGTTGAAAATCTCACTCTTAAAGAGCAAGAAAGAATGGTTATCATGCAAAATAACAACTCCAAAATTATCTTCTGGTTGTCATGTCTAATTTGACGTAGTAGTACCTTATAATTGATCCCTGTACTTGCAATCTTGTTTTGATCACATCCAAGGGAGTGGTAAGATAGGCACTAAAACCTGCTTACAATTTGAAGAATCATAAGTTATTGCATATACAAGATTCCGGCTGGAATAGGAAAATTTGAACTTTAAATGTTTGAAGAATGTTTGGGAAACAATAAAACCACAACCCCTGTAAATAATGAAGTATAAAAATATCATTATTGATGCTGATATTGGAGAATGAAGACTGCATTTTGCATTTGATATCATTTCAGAGCCAGGCTGAACTAGTTCCTCAGGTTTCCAAGCACCCAGTGGTGGAGCCATGGTCATAACTGCTCAAATTCTCGGTGGAGATATCCATCCTAGTAAACTCTTCCTTGTTTTTTCCTTGCCCATAAAGGGTAGTTATTCTCCTTTAAAAATTTCCTCAACTCTTAAAATTAACCTCGTTATTTCTTTATTTATTTATTTTTCCTATCATTTTACTCCATATAACATACTTCATCAATTATATCTTCTGTGATTCTATCACCTTGTCCTCTACTCATTAAAATAAAGAAAGAAGGAAATGGCCATTCATTTTACACATAGTTCTAGATATCAATAATCATGCGTTTAAAACTAGGACATTCAGTTAATTGAGTGTTCCATAAATCTGGTAGATCAAAATTCCGAACATTAAATTTTTATGGCTTCAATAGTATTTCTTTGTCAAAGGCATGATATTTTTGTTATTGATGTAATTATTGTATTGAATCTTTTACTTGTATCATATGAAGATGTTTTATGCCTCGCTAGTTTTATATAATGACAGATTAGATAAAAGAAATGATTGTTAAAATAATAATGACCCCATTGAAAAAAAGATTGCTGGCTCTGCCATGCAAGCACTCTTTCAGATAAAGCAGAAGTAAAGCATGTACCTCCAGCCAATCCTCCCAGGAGAAGTCCCTCCACAGAACTATTAATATGGTGATCTAAACTGGGAATCCATTTTTGTTTCGCATACTCTGTCAAATCTTTCAAGGCTTCATAAAACATAACCTGCAAATAATGAAAACAAAAATAACTCAAATAAGCTCTACAGAAGCTGTCAATTAGCTTGGACACAAATTTTAAGAATTGATGGAAAATAAAAAATGAGATAAGGATAAGATACAGTAAGTTCTCAAAATAAATTTACATACCATTAAGCCAGCAAAGGGCACATCCCTTGCAAGCGTAGACCAGTATCTGCCAAACAAATCAGTACATGAATACAGATAGTTATTGAGTCAAACACCTCTTTTGACAATTTGTACCTGCTGCCTAAAAAACCTATGATTACAAGTTAAAACCTAGAATAAGTAAAACATAGAAATCTTGAAGCTAAAACTTGCATCTACCAGTTTTAAGTGGCAGCGTAAAAATAGAGCCGCGTACCTTGGACAGATTTCAAAGCCTTTCAAGGTTAAGACACCTTCATTTTTTTTTTCTTATCTTAAACAGCACTTCTTTTCACAAGTTTAGACGAATATGGTTTCACATAGCCAAAAAGATATTTCAAAATAGAGCTTCGACAAACGCATAGAGGATCATTCAGATTCAAAAGAGTATAAATATGATCTGGATTAGATACAGTTAAATTTTAATAACTTGCTTGATACAAGAAACTAGTTTAGTTTCCTGAAGAAAACAAACATACATTACAAGATTGGAAGCATTGATCCCTTGACAACTAAGATATAGCTCTGTTGAATGAACTCCCGTGCCTACAACAGGGTATATGGTGGCAAACTAGGAGACTTAGGCACATCATCCAGGTATCCTGGTTTGTATTTTACTTGAATTTTACATTAGCTACGAAAAATTGTTCAGTCCATAAGAAAAGAGAGAATCATTTTATACAAGTGTCAATCAAAATAGCACTCCTTGTTGATTTCTTCATAATAAATCAGACTTGACTGAGTTGGAAAACATTGAGCCAATGTGTTGAAGTTACTTTGTAAGGTATATTACAGGTTGGATATGAGAAACAGAGAGCACTATGTGGTAACCTGACTGCCTCATTTGATGCATGCCACTTAGTTGGAAGTAAAAATCTCTACTCGATTTTACTGATGAAAGCATTTGCTTGAAATTGATATAAGATATGTGTAGATAAGGATAAGTTAATCTAAATACCAAATCAAACAACACACACAAAAATAAAATAAAAGACCTTCCAAAAAGTAGAAGCATTTCTGACGTTTACCCAGCATATAATCCTCTTGGCCCCTGCTCCTTCAATATTGAACTTCCAGCCTGGAACATCCCTGTGTAATAGCCATAAATTTGCTCACCAGATTTCCTGGAGATGCTGTCTTTAATAATGCTGGAATTCCAAGATGTTCTTGACCCTTGTACTTGCATGCGTTGTTTCATTACTTCACATGGAACATATACAAACGAACCAAGTGTATCTCCTGAAATGCATAGGAGCAAGAAGACAGAAAATCAGAATTCTCCATGAAGTACATGGCTGATGAGTCAGATTATAGCAAAAAAAGACTTGATACCTCCAAGGACAACACACAGGAACAAGTAGCCATATGCATGATTGTCAATGATGCTCAGAGATCAAGTTTTTTATACAGTAGATACACAAAGAAAACAATGAGTGATTCAAGTTCTAAAGCTTCTACAGTCTTCAAACTAAGTCACTACTTTGAAATGTCACTGATTTTTATTTTCACACATAAAGAAGTAGAAATTTCCCATGACAATAAGATGGAGCAACTGTGAATCAATGCATAAACAACCAGGGAGTCAGCAGAACTTACCAACAGCTCCAAAAGTGAAATGAGCCCAATGGCCCCCAAGGCCAGGATGTGATTCCTCGATCCACTTTTTAGCAGACTCAATAAAACCAAAATATGTTGCTCCAGTAGCAAGAGATCCAGTAACCCCCGGCGTTATACCTCTATAAAAGCCTAAACGATGATCAGCTCAAAGCAACTTGAATACTCTGCTAGTATTTAATATTCGCAACTATTATATACCTCTTGCTCCATCCGTAACTGCAACTGCTCGAACCATCTGAAGCAAGCTCTTGGGGGTCTGCTAGTATTAAAACATTTGTAAGAGATGGTCCAGCAATGCTAATAAACATTTTGAGGTGAAGGTTTGGCGAACACAAAATAAAATGAGTGAGATCAATGTAATTAACACAAGAATAAATAATGATTCGTGCCTGAATTCCTCCACTAAGAATAGCTTGACTTTGGATTCGTGTCTTTACGGTGTCCACAGGATGCATCATTCCTTCCCCAAAAGCACCAGCAATAGCTCCCCAACAGAACTCTCTCCATACTTCACCAACAACATCAGATTTAAATATAAAAAAAAAAAGTACTAGTCTTTCTTCTGTTATCTTCAAGCCCTAAACAATATTCAACAGCCAAATACAACGCCCTAACGGTTTTAGATGTAATTAATTGTAAAAAATAAAATTTCTGAGTTTAGACCAGAACTAAGCCGCGAATTGAAATCACACACAGAAACATACAGAAATGGAACGACAGAAAAGCTCACTAAAGAAATGATTGTGCGCTGCTACCGAAGCTTGCATTTCACTCGAGGTTGGGCTGTTACTCGCCATTAAAGCTGCGCGCAGCTACGGTCTCTCTGTCTTCTCTCTTCTTGGGTTTAGCTTTAGGGTTTTAGCTTTTGAAGATGGCGGGCTATTTATTTTTTTATTTGCTTGTTTGTTTTATCACCAATCACTTTATACAAGTTAATATCATTTTTTTTTAATATTAAAAAAATATTAAAGTATAAAAATATATTTTAATAGTATTACTAATACAGTTAATTTTTAAATCTTCACTTAACTTTTTACTAGACTTAAATAACATGGGTCTGACAAACATACTAAACTCAAACATCTTGAGATTGGAATCAATGGCAAACCCAAACAACTTGGATCTGATAGTCATGCCAGCTTTAAAGCCTTGGGTTTGGCATTCATGTCAATCTCATGGTACTTGGGTCTAACACCCAAGTAATTTGTATCTGACATGAACGTTTAATGACCAATGAGCTTATGAAAAATACTGAAAATGCCCTCACAATCAGGGTTTTAATTTTTTAACCAAAAAGTAAAATGATAATTTAACTTTTTTATGAAAAGACAGCATTAGCCTCACCTCAAGCCTTCAGAGCTTGAAAAATTCATTGTGCAGATCTATAGTGGACCGTGTCTTGATCTACAGTACACTTGTTGCCAGACCCAAGTAGCTTGGGTTTGGTGCCTAAATTTTGTATAATTTTAGTGAGCCAGACAAATATAATGGTTTTATTGGGGACCAAAATATTCATGCAAATGTGTTGAATGGTCTCAGGACATCTAACTAATAATTCCTTGTTGACTTCTGATGTATTATTAAGAAAAAGCAACAAATAGCTTGCCAGACTCGGACGCTTGGGTCTGGTAACCATGTCAGCCCCACGCTTGGTTATGGCATGACCCACGCACATGTGCTTGACAACCATGCTAGACTCATGCGTCTTTTATAAAAATATAGGAATACACTTATAATTGTTCTAAAAACATATTTATTTTATATTTTTATCTTCATCTTTTTAACCAAATATATTTGTATCTTTTCTATATTTCTTTTTTCTATTTTGGAACATTAACCACACGCATCTCTGAAATTCTCTCAATTTTTTTTTACATTAATCTCTAATTTTAGTGAAGAAATCATTTACAAAATTGCACAAATTAAGTAGTCAAAAGGACAATAAATCTTTTACATATACACTATTTTCTTTTCTTACAACATAATATATCAATTCAAAAGTTTTCTCTTATGATCATATATTTCAAATTTTTGTAGAATAAATTCTCCTTGTAACAAACTTTAACAATTAAATTATGTAATAATATCTTCAATTTAAAAAAACATGAACCCTTTAAAAAACGGTCCAACACTTGGATAAAAATATAAAATTAATATTTTCATCCATAATATACACAAAAAAGGGAAGTTTATTTTTTAAGATTTGAAATAAATCACTTAGAAATCAACATTCCTTTTCCATTCTTTCCTCTTCAAATACAACAAATTTATAAAATAATCTACATAAACAAAAAAGGGTTTGCAGTTAAGTTCTACTGCATATGAATAAAAAATCTTGCTTGAATAAGATAGTGTTTGTTTTTGCAATCCAATCATACTTTTGAAAAAATTTAACTTTTTTTACCTAGGTGCAGATCTGGCAAACCCAGGTGTATGGGTCTAGCATGGTTGCTAAGCCGAGGCGAATAGATCTAGCATGATTACTAGGCTCAAGCTCCTTGAGTTTAGCAGTCATGCCAGACCCAAAGCACGTAAGAATGACAAACATGCCTGATTTGATAAACAACAAACAAAGAGGACAATTGTGCACTTTAGTTATTAAGAGAGAGAAAAGAAAGAAATAATGCAACCAATTGATCACCAATAGCAATCCAACCATTATCTGTCTACACACGCCACACCATGTGCAAGAGAACACGACTGCACATCCAGTTAAATAGCAGATGGCCAGATTTGGCCACCAAGAAACATCATACGCACCTCCTTAATGGTATGGGTGTCGCCCACTCACTGGGGCGTGAGGAACACGTGCCCGCAGCTTTTCGATTTAAAAATAAAAAATACTAAAACACCCCCATGATCCTCTTAATTTCACAAAATACTCATGTAAAATATCAAAATACCTCTAAAGGCAAAACTTCTTTTTTGTCTTTTCTGAAGCTCAAAGCGTTATTTGACTGTACTTGAAAATTGGAAAAACCTGAATACCTTTATGGAAGAAAACCAAAGAAACGTTTATCCACTCATGAAAAGATAAGAAATTAAAAGTGAAACTACTATTACAATCTATAATAAAAGGTATCTTAATTTACAGTAATTTCCCCACACCATTTAGTTTTTATTATAATTTTTAGGTCTTTTTATAACAAAGGTGTCCTTGATTTAGCTTTCCTTCTATACTAAAGGATTAACCAATAAATTGCTACGTGCTTTGACCAGATTTTTTTCCAATAAAAAAAATTGAATATTCAGGTTTTCAAATGTATTATTTTAAGATAAAAAAAATTAGGAGTAAATTAAAAAGGGTATTATATATATAAAATTAAATAAATCAGAAGTTTTTATGTCAATAAATAAAAAAATATTAATGATAACTAAAAATGTAACTAGAAAAATCAAAAGAAGGATACAAATCAATATATTTGATATCATAACATGAATTATTTACCCGATTATGTTTAATAAATCTGTTTGTTAAATTTAATTTTTTTATTTAATCAAATGATGATATAAATAAACACACATATTAAATTGAATGAATAAAATGAACACGAAAAAATAATCACGCAATGATGCATTTATTAGAAAAACTATCCAAAAATAAATATTTTTTATTTTTAAAAATAAATTTCATAAAAAATAAATGAATTAGAATAATCTGTTTAAAAATTAAATACACATAAAATAATTAAAAAAACAATCATTATTTAAAAAATGATAAATAAATAAAATAAAAATCCAGAAAGAAGGGGTTTTAATTTAAATATAAATTAAAAAATTAATTAAAAAACACATAAAACACATCAATTTAAGGAAAAAAAAAAAGACAAAATTAGAAAGAAGAAACAAAGCAAGAGGCCAGATGTTATTGGGCCTTGCAAGCCTTGTCCATTTAGAGAGGTCACATGCGTGTGAGCCTGTATTTTTAAAATATATTATGTAGTAGATAACATGTTGTCCACCCTAAATTGTTCTTTAAAAAATATAGACAATGTGTTGTCTGATTTTCCTAGATTTTAACCATTATAGCAGCTGGAAAATTGAAGTTCATAGTTTTTTGACACAACTCATTTTTCAACCCATTTTTTTACTTAAAACACCTAAAGAAAATCGTGAATACCTTGATAAACTCATCAATGACCTTAAACATCCTAAAAAACCATAAAAAAACCTAAAATAAAAATCTCTTCGGGCTTAAATATTGTTTTTTAGGCAATTTTAAGGTAAAAAACCACTTAAGTGGAACTCTTCTCACCAAATCCTTTGACACCAAGATCGATCATTTTTTGGGCAAAATTGGTGCTAAAGTCAATTCTCTCTCTACCATTAAAATCCGATAATTTCTCTCTTCTCTCTCAAACTAGAGACTAAAAAAATAATAAGAATATACTTTTGTACCAATTGAATTGTAAAAAGATTGAGGAATTGAATGTGCATAATTAGAAAGTTAGAAGATGAAATTAAATCTTTCCTGAGAACTTTGAACCCACCACCCATTTTCAGCACCTTTTTTCACATTGATTCTCCTTCTTTTAATTTTATCTTTGATCAATAAATTTGAATAAATTATCCTTTAATTTGGCCTAAAAAAGATGCAATCGAGCAAAAACAAAGTTTAAGGATAAAAAAATGAATGGAGAATCCATAGTAAAATATGAGAGCGTGAACAATCTTTTTTTACATAGTGTTTTACCCACAACGTTTAAAGTTTTGTTAATTTGGTTAGTGGTTACAAGTTAGTAGTTAGCATCATTATTATTATTAGCAACAACAACAATAGTTAAAATAAACTAATAGGGGTAGAGAAAATACCGTAAAAATGAATGAAGAATCCATAGTAAAATATGAGAGCGTGAACAATGTTTTTTTACATAGTGTTTTACCCACAATGTTTTGAGTTTTGTTAATTTGGTTAGTGGTTACAGGTTAGTAGTTAACATCATCATTATCATTATTATTATTACTATTAGCAGCAACAACAATAGTTAAAATAAACTAATAGGGTTAGAGAAAATACCGTAAAAATGAATGGAGAATTCATAGTAAAATATAAGAGCGTGAACAATGTTTTTTTACATAGTGTTTTACCCACAATGTTTTGAGTTTTGTTAATTTGGTCAGTGGTTATAGGTTAGTAGTTAGTATCATCATCATCATCATCATATAAACTAAAAGGGATAGAGAAAATACTATAGCAAGTTTTACTATAGCACTAGACTTATTAGCACTCAGGATTGGAACATTAAAATTATTATTTTACGCTTCTTAACAAAAAAAAAAAAGGTTTGGGCAGTTAGAGTATAAAGGTTTTTTTTTTGTTTTTTTTCACAATTAAATAACTAAAATACTTTTAAAAACCAAAAAATGGTATACAGGGGCTGTTTCAACTTTTCCCTTTTATTAGCATAGTAAATGACTATATTTCTCTTGAATTCAAATTATCTTTAAATGAGGTTTAAGGGTTTTTTTTTGTCTTTCATCATGGTTTATTCTTTGTTATTATTGAGTTGGATCAAGAGCACTTTGGTATTTAAGTATATATAAAATATTATTTAAAATTGAAAAGTGGGTGGTGTATGTTGTTTAGGAGAGCGCGCGTGTCAACATCGAGTCTCTTTGGACAACGTGTGTTATGTCTTACGATGGATAAATATCGGTTTCTGCAGCGGCGTTTAAATCTTCACGATGACCCCTCTAACTTTGATCGACTCATGTGACAAGCAAACTTCCGGTTTGGCACTGATGTTTTTTTTCGTTCTTTTCTTTTTCCTTCTCGAATTTTGTGTTAACCTTGCAAATTTTTTAACCAACTCTTCAATCTATTTGTTTTTCAGATTTGGTCCATGAGAATGTGTTACTATTTATTTTATTTTAAATAATTCATAGAATTGAAATTTGCTTTCAATTCCATCTTCCATTGATTTTTCTATCTGTCAAATTTGATCTTCATTCTTCTGATTACTATTTTTAAAATCATTTTTTTAATTGAATTTTTTTTTAATTGCATCTCTCAATATTTTATTTTATTTTATTTTTGTTAAATTAGGTTCTAATTTTTTTAATTGTTATTTGTTTTTTTTTTATCTTTTTTATTGAAACTTTATTTTTTAATTTTATGCCTTGGCATTTAGTTTACTAGAATTTGCTTAATCAAGATTTTGGTTTAATGATTTTTTCAGGTTTACCTTTTATGGGATAGTTCCAACCTCAGGACTTGGGTTATGGTTTGAAAGTTTAGCTCAAATTGACTTAGATCTTTTTTATATATCATTTGTTATAACTGATTTTTTTTATTCCATCCTTTTATGGGATTATTCCGATCTCATGTGTTGGATCGTGGTTTAACCTAAATTGACTAGGGTGGAATTTGTTTTGCTCAATTTATTTATTATTGTTGCATATCATAGTATTAAGTTATTCAAGCTTATTGAATCAAATAAAGTCAATGACCCGACTTTTAGAATTCTCTTGCTTTTTTAAAAACACTATTGTTGCCTAACATCTTTTTTATGTTAAAAATTTGGTCCAGCCTATGGCGTAACGTGAACCACCAACCTAGTTAAACTAATGATCCACAAACCAATCACCATCACAAAAAAGTATCTAGATCAAAAAATAAATATAAAAAAACAAAGGAAATATTGTAATTTGAAAGGTATAATGGTGAGTTAATTTGGATTTTGAAATTTAATTGAATAGAATCTTTATTTGGTGCAAACCAAAAAGGACAAAAAAAGGTTTGATCTAATCGGGTGAGAGAGAAAAAAGAAGAGAGTCGTTTGTTGTGCGCAAAAATAAGTCGTGGGTGAACCTGAAAACATATCTCTCTTTTTTCTCTTTATTTTTTCTATTCTTTTCTTTTTGGTTTCATGTGTGTTTGATATTGTGATATAATGTACTTTTCAGAAGTGTTTTTTCACTTGAAAATCTATTAAAATATTTTTTTTAAAAATTTTTTTATTTTGATATCAGCCCATTTAAATTATTAGAGAACATTAAAAAAACATTAATTTGATGTTTTTTCAAGTCAACGCAATTCCGAACACAAAAATAAACAAGGCTTCATTTTTTATTTATTTTTTACGTTTTGAGTTTAAATTTGGGTAATGGTTGCAAGTTATAAGAGGTTGTTTGGGATAAAGGTGTAGTTGCTTCTATTTTTTTTTAATGTAGAACTCATTTAATGCACAAAAAGCTACCACCAAAAGTAAGTTTTTCTTGTCTTTTCTTTCGTTTTGTTTCTTTTTGGATGGGTCCTGTAAATAAAAACAAACCACACATATATCTCAAACACATGATAAAAATACATGTTGCATTTAACATGATGTATATTGGATCTCGTTTTGTATTCCAACCGTAAGGTATTTTTATGTTTCTTTTCTTTTTTAGAAAGATTGTTATTGTTGTTATTATTAAGGTGTGCAACTACTTATTAATTCATAATATTTGAAAAACAATCTTTTATGGAAAATTAGTATAATTTCCTTTTTTGTGGTAATTTGCTTTTTATCAAAATCATATATAATCATCGCAATTTTAAAGTTATTAAATAAATTATAAAATTATAAATTCTTTTTTATGACATAATAGGTAAATATATGTTTTATGTTATATGTATTCGATAATATTCTTTTCTTTTGTATGATAATAACACTATATCATTTGCATGTAACATAGTTATGGAAAATTTTTTACCGCAAACACTGCAATAATGATTACTTTTAATTAACAAAAACCTAAGGCTCTTAGAAAAATTATTATACATCAAGATACAAAATATTATCCATTATAATAGTGTAATTACAAAATTGATCTTAAACCAAAAAACTTTGGCCTATGTATAGGGGGTGAAATAGTATTTTCACTATGATACAATTGTTTTTCTCAAATTATGCAGGGGATATTAGTCTTTTTATTTTTTGCATAGTAAAATTACTTAGTTACCCCTTAAATAAAAAAAACTTATCTTACAATATGGGGCCTTTTGTTTTTTTCAATTTTTTCAAAACAATAAAATGACTTTATTACCTTTAAAGACAAATCCATTAAACTCTCTTCCATGAGCTTTTTGGTCCTTTTACCATGATTTTTTTGGTTACTATTAAGGTGACTCAGGAGCATTTTTGTATTTGAATATACATATTATATATTATTAAAAAAAACTTGGCAACACGTGTAGGGTCGTTTGATCACCAAACACCTTCTTCCATGACGACATTTGAATCATCTTAATGTCCCCTCCATGAAGAGGTGGTGCATGTTTCAAACGGCCCTCCAGTTTGGTATCGATGACATTTTCTTTTTCTTTTTCCTTTTCCTTTTCTTTTTCTCTCTATTCCTTGATTTTTCTTTTATTGGGTTATCTCATTCATATGATTAAGATTGCAAAGTTAGGTTGGCTTGCTTGGTGTGTTTTTTTTTAATTGACCTTCTTTTAAATTTCATCATTCTTTGTTGGATTTGTTTGGAATTGGACTTAGACTTCGACTCCTTTTTTGTTTGCTTTTTATTGGCTTATTCTAGTCTCACGACATGACTTGCATATTTCATTGACCTTTAGATCACATATTCATATTCCTATATATTTTGATGATAACAATTAAATAAAAAATAGACTGATGATATGCTTGGATGAGAATAAGTTTTAAATAGTTCTATATGAAGATCATATCAACAAGCATGAATGATTTTATAAAGAAATCAATGAAGATGTCCAAGATGTAAAACAAGTGAAGACATAAAATTAAGTGTTCATTTTAGTGCTTATGTAAATCTTTTTATCTTATCTTGATAATACAATTAAAATTCACTCACACACTTCACTATACATGTATTAATAGGATTGATATAGGTTCAAGAATTCTATAGGTAGAAATTTGTTAAAACTAGAAATTTATAGGGACCGGTCGATCGTTTGGTAATACCAAATGAACCGGTCGACCACTTGTTCATTAGGGATAAACACCTAGGAATTTTGTAAAAACTGGTCGATTGATTGAGTTGACCAATCTGAATTAGTCGATCGTTTCAGTTGTTAGTGGCATTCTAATAGCTATAAACAACTAGTTTCTTTTGACAACTTATAAAAAACTCTCTTAATTGCAAAAATTATAGAGGATTTTGAACATATATGACACAGAAACTATTTCAAGTGAAAAACAAACTAGAAATTATGAAGAAGAGTTTTTCTTCAAGTGCTGAAAAAGAGCTTAATGTGGATTTATCAAGGACATTGTACTCTTAAGCTTGGATTAATAAAAAAAAACACAATACTCAAATATAGTTTGGTACTTGAGGTGTGGATGTAGACTTACTGAACCACGTTAAAAATGAGTTTATAATTTATCTCCCTATACTCTTTATTTTAAGCACTTTAATTATATTATTGGTTAATTATTTTTAATTGAGTTAATTGCAATATTTGTTATTATTATTGCTACACTTATTTCATAACCTCTTAGGTGTTATTGTTGCCTTAATACTAAAACAACAATTGGTATTAGAGCTTAGTTCTTATTTATAAAAGTTTGCTTAGATTTCGAGTAGAATGACAACCACTAGCTATAATCTTCAAAATAAATGATCATCTACCTCTAAACTACATTTCTTTGATGATAATGATTATGTTTATTGGAAAGCTATGATAATAATATATATTAAATCCAATGATTATGATTTATGGCTATTTAAGAATGAAACTTGGGTATACTAGAGTATACGTGTGTGTGTGTGTGAATTATAAGATTTTTCTCTTGTTAATTAAATTGAGAATGTGGATTGAATGAGAAGTTGAAATGAAATTTTAATACAAGTTAAATTGTAAACGATGATTAAGTTGAAAGAAATCAACTTAAGTTATATTATGCGGAATGAACATTGAATAAAAAAATGATATGGTATATCTGTTGATACAAGAGAGGCTGCATGAGCTGTATAACAATAGAGAGGTACATTTAGAGCATAGATAGCAAGTAGGTGTTTACCACCTTGATACTTTAGTAATAAGACAAGAAATTACAATTTCATTGAGTGTGCCTTGTTTTTAATTTAGTATTGATGAGATTAGAACTAGCTTCCTAGTAATGATATAGTTATATTTATGATGTGTGATAAATCAATTTCAAGTATTCTGCAGGCGTATGCAGAATGATAGATATTTAGGGCTCTTTTTGTTAAATTAATGTATATGTAATTAGTAAACCTTTTGTAATGTATATGTTGGACATGTAAACAATATTAATCCTTATGATATTGTAACACTTTTGATAAACTTTCACTAGATTTTTACATGTTGAATTGTTATATGTTACTTTTATGATGAGTATTAGAACTATGATTATTAGATGATTTTCTAGTGATAATTCCATTTTAAGTGTTTGTTTTCTTTATAAATTAATTAATTATGCATATATTGTGACTTTGATTTTTGTGGATGTGGAATGAAGTCTAGGATAGTTGGACAAGATTATGATGTTGAATTGTTATGTGTTTTGAAGTTGTCTATAACTTTGTATGATCTAAATATAGAGAAAACTCTGTTGAGATTTTAGTAGATCTACTAATAATTGAAACTACATGATCATTTGAATGAATGAATTGTTATACATATAAAAAAAATTACATTGTTTTTACAATTATCACGAAAGAAATCAAGTGAAAATTGTATCTAGATATAATAGGATGTTACATCAATAATCTCGAGTAAATGGTTGAGACACTAAGGACGCTAAAGAGTTTGCACCCGTGTTTTTTTCTTTGGACATCGCCTTTCTTTTTGGTCACTAAGCCATTGCTTATATTTATTGTTTGTCACTATTGCTTTTAGCTATACATTTGTTATGGCTTAAAGAAGCCACATAACATGTTTATCTCATTATATGATATATGCATTTACATATCACCCTAACGTAATTGCAATCATTCCATTGTTGTAGAAATGGTAGTTTTGTAAACTTCTTCATTTTTTTACTGTAGTAGTGTGCAAGTGAGAAGAGAGCTAAACATGTGAGAGTAGAGAGATAGAAAGTGACGGTTTGAAAGTGAAAGAGAAACCATAAATTTTTAGAAGAAAGAAAAAGAAGAAGAAAAAGGAATGGTTGTATAAAAATCCATAACTTTAGCTTAACCTTGTTGGTAAGAGGACTTCCACTATTTCATTTGTGTTCTTATTAGAAATAGATGGAGGAGGTAAAAAAAACCCTTTATTATTATGACCTTAGGATTTGTATGAATGATGGAAATAAATAATTATTGAGCACACATGTTAAGTTAACCATAAGAGGACACCAAGCTAAAGGAAGTAAGAAGAAGAAAATGGGAATAAATCAAGAAGATACCCATGACTATAAGGCCGGCCAGCCTTGGATAAACAATGAAGAGAGAAAATTGGTTGGAAAGGAGTTATGTTAAGTGTTTAACAACCTTACAAAGAGTATGTGGTGGTGAAACAAAAATAAAGTTTAGTTAAATGGAAGTATTATTTGTTCTTGGATAAAAGGATGAATCTAAGGGTAAGGATAAGAAGGAATCTTTAAGACATAGGAATTAATCCTTAGGTTGGGTATATGATATGAAGTAAAAAGATGAAGTAATTGAGATAAAAGAACTTGAAAAAAATAAAAATAAAAGGGGGCATTGTAGGGTCGGCCATGAGAGGGGTTTAAAGGGGAATTATTTGATTAACAAAATCTCCTTTTGAAATGAAAGTAGTGATATGTAAATGATAGGGTAGTAATGTAATAAATGTTTTGCTGTTGATCCTTGCTTATAAGTATCATTACATTGTAACATGGTTGTTATATGGAGGAGAGGTGTAAGAACAAATGTTAAGCATTTAGAAAAAATCGTATGAAATTTTATAGTAATGCATATGAAAAACAAATATGAAAGAATCAAAATTTTCAAGAAAATCTAAAAGGAGACAAATGTGGCCATTTAGCCAGATTCATAATGTGAGAGAGGGCGGACTTAACAATGTTTTAATGGAATTCACAATAATGAAAAGATATTTATAGTTAAATTTGGAATAAGATTTTTTAATTGTTGAGAAAGAATTGGGAATGATACACATATAAAAGTTAGGATTCATGCTTGAGGGGAACACAATAATAATAATGACAACAAGACTTTAGTTAACAAAAAAAAAAATAAGAGGTAGTAGGAAACTTGAGAAAATTTGTTGTCAAATCCATAAATTGGATAGTTCTGCTACCTAACTTTAAGATGAGTTTAGAACTTTAAAATAATAATATTTAAGATACTTTTCTTTCTTAAAGTTGTAATTAGGGATATTAGCTTTCCAATGAAACTGACATTACTTAAATTGGAGTTGTATAACTCCAAATATGAACTAAACATTGAGTAAAGGTCTAAACCAACATAAATCTGGACAGAATTTGAATGCTACTATGATTGTTTTAAATTATGCCTTAAAAAGATATAATTTGAAGGTGGTCTCCTTACAATATTTGTAGGTATGGATGTTTTCTCTCAAATGAAATTGGTCTTGATTAGTTTGGAGCTATGTAGCTCTAGATATGACTTAAAAACCTAAGGAATGTCAAAATTAATGTTGCTGGATAGATTGTATAAAGTGTGATAATGGGTAAATTTGGGTATATTAAGGGCAAAATTGAGTTTCCTACCCTTCAGTAGAATTTTATGTTAGTGTCTTAGCTTTCAAAAGAGTCAAGCTACATCCAAAACCAAGGTCTAGAACTTTACTTGTAAGTAAAATACTAAATAGTGTTCTTGAGTAATAAATTGAGTTAGAAAATGTAATGAGAAAATTAGTTGAAGGAAACTAATTCATAGCAATGAACTAAAGTGAATGGGGTTGCAATGATATGAGAATTCACATTTAGATGAAATTATGGAATGATAATAATGATACCTCTTAATCCAAAACAAGAGAGGTGTCTAGAGCAGGATTGTCTGTAGTTGGAGGGACTTGGTTAGTTAGAGAGATTTGGTTAGTAGGAGGTGCATGTAGGTGCATCACACCTTTTCTTTTTAAATTATTGTCCATTTTATTGCTACAATTCAGATTGTAATGAATTGAAGTTTACAATGAATTGGAATTGTTTGAAAATGAGATAGTAGATATAAATAGTGGATGAACTAAAAATGTGTTAACCATGAAATAAAAAAACAAAAAACAAAGAAACTTGATAATAGAAATTGACGATTGTTACCTTGGAATCATGTTAAATATAGAATAAGCATTGATCGTGGAAGTGGTAGGAAAGTACTATGGAATTGTGTTTAATATAAACTGAAAAGTTGTGATGGGAATTGATTAGAGTTATACTGGAATTTGTAAGGAACAATGATACTTGGTAATCACGGTGTCGGCAACTAATGTTGTGTTATGATATGTGGTAATTGGGACACTGGTGACTAAGGACATGTTTTGAGACTTGGTGACTATAGAGTCAGTAACTAAGGTTAACTTGTAGAAGAGTACTTAGTGATTGTGGGACGGTAACTAAGGTTATGTTGTGAAAGTGATACAGTAACAACAAATTGAAGAGAAATACAAGGTAGAAACCCTAATTAGGTTAAGCCAATTAGGGAAAATTCTTAGGTGTAATCTTTGCTTGAATTTATGCATGGTTGTGGTGGTATAAACATCCAAAATGTGATAAAATTAGTTTATACCTGAAAAACTAGAAGGAATGATGAGTTTCTTGAATTCTTGAATGTTAGAATTTGTATTATTTAAGTGTGTATTCTTAAAGAAATCATCTTTTGGTGTGTTACGTATGTAACTTCTATGATATATGGATTGATCTTAAGGGTAAAACTCAAATTTGTTGCAAGGGTGAAGATTTTAGCTAGAGAAAAAGAGAATAGGGAAATTTTCCAGTAGTAGAAACAAACTAGTTGTTTTGAGAAATAGCTAGACCGATTTAAGAAAAGGTTGGACCATTTCTCAAAACTATTAGACCATTTTGGCTACTGTTTTGATGTAGCCTGATTTTGTGTTTTGTTCTTTTCTTGGTTTACTTTAGATTCTTTAGGTTGTTTAAGGAAATTGAGCGATTATTATGTGGAAAAGAAAAACATAATGTGTGTATGCATGAAATAAGCTTACATGATAATATTGCTTATATTGGAACGTTAAGAGTTGGAAATCTTAAGTTTAATGAGTGATAATAAAAAAGTATGTGTATTCATGAGTAAAAAGTAATTAAACTATGAAAAGAATATTAATAATTACATTCTTGATATTTAAAAGAGTGAATTTAATGTAAGACTTTAGGTGATACAAGAGACGAATTGACTACGGGACCCTAGCTAAATGGAATAGGACCAGTAAAAAGAACAGGTAAGTGCTCGTCAACTCTTCCTTTTTAATGTTTTATAAGTCTTAATTCTTTAAGTAGTACATTAATGATGAGTTACATGTTGTATGGTAATGCATTGATAAAAGATCGATGAAATCTTATTTTGATATCTTAAGAATTGAATTGTGGTATTGTAACCAACCACTTGAATGGGTTTGATATTGATATCTGATAATGATCATATTGAATGAAATGTTGTATGAAAGCTAACCCCAAAAAGGGGTTTAGCTTGTATATAGAAATTAAATATACAAGTATGCATGAGTTATATTCAATGAAGCCATCCATATGAATAAGGCTAGGATTAAGGTTCCTAGAAAGACATTGGATGTGTATATTACATATAGGATTCAGCTACAAGAGTGAGACTCTAAATGGTTATTTCAAATCGGCCATAAGTAATAGAGGCTTGATTTTAATTTTCTTGTATCGGCCATAGGTGTGGGGGTAGTTGTTGAATAATTGCCAGCTATATAAGCGGAGACCAGAAAGATGTTGGATATACATCTTCTGTATAGCTGTATATGGACAAGGATTACTTGCTAATTATGTTATCAGACCCCTAAAAGGTGATTAAAAAGAGTTTCAAAGTGAAGGCCTTTATGTTTGGGGCTTTTATTGGTGTTAGTGTAAGAAACATCATTATGAACTATGCCTTATAAAAGGGGTCGGCTAAAAGATTAAGGACTGTGCTTTATGTTGAATACTAGAGTTATGTGAATAACTTATCATTTAAACGTAAGAATGAAAATGTTAAAGTGTTATGTTACTACTAATAGTTGATACAGATAATGTGTATTATAAATAAGGGTAAAATTATGTTGGATCTTAGCTGGAAAAAAAACAAGTATTACTTAAATCCAAACAAATCTTGAGATGTAGCTGATGTAAAAGAAATAAAGTTCATAAGTTTGATTCCTATGTTGCCGTGAGAAGAGAAAAAAAAAATTGCAGGTATCATAAAAGGCTTATTTATAGCCTTAAATGTTGCTCAATAATCCTCAAAACTAAAAGAAAAGTTATCGCCCAAGTAGTTTCCTAGATAAAAGAGGTTTTTAATTCAGCTTTGTATTTATCCTTCTTTTGAAAGGAAACTAGTTGTTGTCCTTAATTTCCTTCCAATACTAGGAAACATAATCAAAGTTGCTGGAATATTCTCCTTGCACACTAGGAAACCTTGTTGCCATTTATGTTTCCCAAATCAGTTTGAATTCCTTTGTTTTTTTTTATTGTGTTTTCTCCTCACCTGACAAGGAAATAAATATTGTTCTCATACATAATAGGAAATCCTTAAAACACATAGAAACTAGAATAAACAAGGTTGCCCAAAACTAATACAAAAATTAGCAGCCTTGTTGCCAACAATTCATAGCCCAAATAAGGTTGGATTGGTCCCCTCTTGCACATGAATCAGACGTACTAAGGCTGCTTCTTGATGCTCTAATAGATCTTTAAGACCTGTCTTGACCGAAACTTGTAGAACCAACTCATTCAATGCTTCCATGTAATAAGTCTTTGCTAGTGTGTGGGGGTTGATCCACATCATCCCCTCTCTCTTCAAAAGAATTCGATCTCGAATTAAAACCTGTGTCAAACAAAGTAAGATCAATTACATTAAAGGTCGCACTAACATCATAGTCATCTGAAAGATCAATTTTGTATGCAATGTCATTGATCCTCTAAAACTTGAAATAGACCATCATCACAAGGTTGTAATTTTAATTTCTTTTAGTTAGGAAATTGTTACTTATATATGTGCACTGAAACCCAATTACCTGGTTAGAAAACTAGCTGTTTACACCTTTTATTTGCTTTAGAGGCATACAACCGGTTTCTTTTTTCATCTGCAATCGAACCCCCTCATGTAGTTATCTCACCATCTTTTCCTTCTTTTCACCATTTTAACTTACTCTTTCCTCATTAGGCAAAGGAATTAAGTCCATAAGAGTTAGTAGATTAAACTCATAAACAAATTCAAAATGAGAAAAATCAGTGATAGAATGCACAGTTCTATTATAAGTAAACTCAACAAAAAGCAAACATTCTTACCAACTTTTCAAATTCTTTTGAATAACAACACGTAAAATTTATGATAAAGTTTTGTTCACTACCTCAGTTTGTCTATTTGTTTAAAGATGGCAAATTGTCGAAAATAAAATTTTAGTACTCAACTTTCCTCACAAAGTCTTCCAAAAGTAACTAAGGAACTTAACATCACAATCTAAAAATATACTCTTAGTCCATGCAAACATACAGCCTCTTTAAACAACAAGTTTACGATATAAGATGCATTATCAAACTTAGGGCATGCAATGAAATGCGTCATCTTAAAAAACCTACCAACCACAACAAAAATAGAGTCTCTACCTTTCTTTAACCTAAGTAAACCTAAAACAAAGTCTATAGAGATATTTGCCCAAGGTATAGTAGGTATAGGCAATGGTGTTTACAGTCTATATGATTATACTTTAGATTTTTCTTTTCTATATGCAATGCATTGTTCACATATTCGTTGCACACCTCTTTTCATCTTTGGCCAAAAACAATGCTCAAATAATACATCTAAAGTTTTTGCAACCCTAAAATGACCTATTAATCCACCCCCATATGCTTCACACATAAGCAATTAACGCGAATAACTAGCATGAACATATAATTTATTCATTTTGAACAAGTAACCATCCATCAAATAAAATTTACCAAAAGTTAAATGTCCATGTGCATTATATGTCTCAGCAAAGTAAGAATCATTAGCATACAATTCCTTAACATATTCAAAGCCTAGCAATATAGTATTCATAGGGTTTAGAAAAACATACCTATGTGAAAGTGCATTAGCCACTATGTTTTCTTTGCCTTACTTATAATTGATTACATATGGGAAAGTCTCTATAAATTCATCCCATTTTACATGTCTCCTATTCAACTTACCTTTTCCTTTCAATTATTTCAAGGACTTATGATCTGAATGGTTGTCATGTTTTAATTGTTCTTAGCAAAGCATACAGTTCTTTATCATAAGTGAGATAGTTCAAGGTAATGCCACTTAACGTCTCACTAAAATACATAATAGGTTTTTGATCATGTATTAGCACAGCTTCTATTCCTATTCTAGATGCATCTCATTTAATTTCAAGTACTTTCAAAAAGGTAGGTAAAGTTAAAACAGGTGTAGAATATAATTTCTCTTTTAACAAGTTAAATACCAATTCTTGGTCATCACCTCATTTAAACCCAACTGACTTTTTCATAATTTTATTCAATGGTGCAGCTAATGTACTGAAATCCTTAATAAAACATCAATAAAAGCTAGTTGACCCATGAGAACCCCTTACCTCACTTACTAATTTAGATGTAGGCTAATCCCGAATGACCTTGACCTTCTTCTCATCCATCTCAATTCCATGTGTAGTTATAACATAGCCAAGAAACACAATTTTCTCTATAAAAAAGGTATACTTTTTAAGATTAGCATACAACTTCTCACTACACAACACACTAAGTACATTGCGCTAATGATGAAGATGCTCATTCAAGTTCTTGTTATAGATCAGGATATCATCAAAATATGTAACCATAAACTTACCCATGAATGCACGTAATACATGATTCATTAAACACATAAACATATTAGGTGCATTTGTAAGTCCAAACAATATAATTAACCATTCATATAAATCATGTTTAGTTTTAAATGAAATTTCTCACTCATTACATTCTTTCATCCTAATTTAATGGTACCCACTTTTCAAGTTAATTTTGAAGAAGATATATGATTCATGTAACTTATCTAGCATGTCCTCAAGTCTAGGAATGAGATGTATATACTTTACCATTATGTTGTTGATGACTTTGCAATCAACACATATTTGTCATGTTTCATACTTTTTAGGCAAAAGTAACACTAACACAACACAAGGGCACATACTCTCACGAATGTACCCCTTTATCATCAGCTCATCAACTTATCTTTGAAGCTCTTTCATCTCCTCGGGATTGCTTCTATAAATTGGTTAGGAAATGAAGCTCTGGATACAAAATCAATCTAATGTTTTATGCCCCCTCAATGGTGGTAATCCGATAGAGATATCTTCAAGGAGCACATCATCAAACTCCTGTAATAAATAAATAGCCACACTAGGAACACCATGATCAATTTTGTTAGTATTAAGGGAAGCCTTTTTGTACACATGTAAAATCATTGGCTTGTTAGTGAAAAACACATATTTGATTTCACCATTCCTCACATAAAAAATGGGTTGTTTCTTTGGTTTTTCTATAAATTTATCATTATATATGCTTACTTTCTTCACTCCTTTTATCTTACCTCTACTATTAGCCAGATTTGGGTTTCCTTTGGAAGTGGCCAAATGGTCTGATGGGTTTTAAGAATTTACCGAATGTTTATGTGTGTTTGCTTAGGTGGTTGAATTGGTTGTTGAGGTGTTTTAGGTGCTGGTTAAACCTAATTATCTTATTTACCCTTGCTCCTCACTTTAATTTTCTCTCTTCATAGCCTTATGCTTATTTTTTAGCTTAAATTGATCTTCATACACTTGTTTGGGTGTAGGAGGTACAATAGTGATAGTTTTACCATCCTTTATAATAGTATACATATTCCTAACCCCATAATATATATAGCTTTCATGTTATATTATCATGGTCTCTCCAATAATGACTTGCTAGTATTGGTACCATATTACATCAAACTTTATCAACATATTTTCCAATAGAAAACAAAACCATAACCTGCTTAATAACTTTCACTTCGTCACTATCATTCAGCCATTACAATCTATAAGGTCTAACATGCTTAATAATACACAAGTTTGGTTTACTAATAAAGGTAGTACTAACTATATTTGCACAACTTTCACTATTTATAATCAAATTACATACATTGTTTTGTATATAGCATCGTGTATGAAAAATATTCTTCCTTTGTTGATCACTTCCATCTTCCTTAATCTGAACTTGAAGTGTACGTCTTATAACCAAGGACTTTACAACGGGTAATATCAATTCATCCTCATCACAATCTACCAATTGTGGCATGTCTTTACTATCAGATCTGTCACTTTTAGATTCAACATCCCTATTATTCTCTTGTTTGGACACTCTAAAGCATAATAATCATGCCCATAACACTTGAAACATTTAACATCACGAGTACATTTAGATTGAGTTTTAGATTTACCTTTGGAACTTGTGAAGACTTCACCCTTCGCTTTAAGTGGTTCAGCATTGGGAGGAACAAAAGGTTTCGGTTGGGCGGTACCCTCTCTCCTTAGATTCGGCTTCCAAGATGATAAAGAACCTGAATTGAATACTGACTTAACTTGCCCATTCCTTTTAATTTGTTCCTCTGCCTTTGTAGCCATGTGAACCATGTCCTCTAGCTCCACATAGTATTGTAACTCAACAACATTGGTTATTTTTCTATTCAGTCCATTAAGAAACATAGCCATATTAGCTTGTCTATCTTCAACAACATTAGCTTTGATCATTGCAACTTTATCTCTTTATGGTAATCTTTCACTCTTTTTTCTCCTAATGTAAACTTTGCAATTTTTAAAAGATCTCTCTATAATAAAAGTTAGGAACAAATTGTTTTCTCATAATGGCTTTCATATCATCCCATGATTTTACAGGTCTTTCACCATTCCTTCTCTAGATCAAAACAAGTTGATCCCACCATATTAGTGTATAATCTATAAACTCAAGGACAACAATTTTTACCTTTTTATCTTTTGTGTAGTGATGACAATAAAAAATCTAATCAACTTTCTTTTTCCACTTTAGATATACTTCTGAATCATTCTTTTCTTTGAAAAATAGGTGTTTTCAACTTAATGGTACCTAACTCTCCACCTGAATCATCATAATGCCTAAAATTTTAGGAATTCTCTCTCTGGCTAAAAACTCCACCATGGTCGAAGCTTCTTACTCTATTTGGCCTAAACTTGTTTCCTTGGTCATCATCACTTATATTTGCATTATCATCAACAAACTCATCAAAATAAATTCTAACATTCTCTACATCCCTTCAGACATTACTTCCTCAATGATCAGCCCAAATAATATATTGCTTCATTAATTCAATATCATCTTTCAACTCCTTGGTCACCCTAGCCAAAAAATTCAAGTTGTTGGCCAATAGCTCGGATTTGGAAAGCACCATCAACATTTAGTGCCATGAACTCATGATTGTCAAACATATTTTGAAAATGCAAAAATTGATTAGTAGCACAAGATATATCCTCACCCACTCGTGTTTCACAAAAAATCAAGGCTTTTTACTCTAATAAGCTTACCACGTCTTTTACCTCATAACCTGTTTCCTTTCACTTCTTTCAGAACTGAAACTCAGTTAATTAAAGTTAGTGGCTTTCACAATGCAATCCAATTATAAATATAGACTCAAAAATTAATAAGTATACTAAAAAAAACAAAATAAAATTATAATTATGATTTTGTGGATAGTAACGCAAATTCATATGAATTATGGACGAAACGAAAACACAAAATCAAATCGAAGAAAAATTAATGAAGACACTTATTTAAATCTTAAATAACCCTAAATATAACATTAAAAAATTGATTTGGTTAAAAAATAGTAGACAAACATGTTTTGGAACTTGACGTAAATCTGAACCTATTACGTAATTTTAAAACACCAGAATTGAAACCCAGACCTAACAATATCAAAATGACCTCAAATTCAATATGTAGTATCTTGATAATCAACAAACTATAGATGTTATTTTATAGGTTGTTCTCTTATTCCCAGATATCAAAACCCATATATGATTAGTTTATGATAGAATTGAACCTCAAATTGAAACCTCAACCAAAAGATATTGAAATAAACTCAAATTTAATATGTAGAGTGATTTCACCCCTAGTAAGTAGTATATGAAATTTCAATAAATTCTGAGGTGGTTTACTTAGGGTTTTTTATGAGTTGTGTTTCTGCAGCAGAATTCCAACAAGCTTTGAATAACATCTTTTTATTTTTTTTGTATTAGAATCCTACAGACAAAAAGAAAAAAAAGAAGATGAAGATTAAGAAGATTGATGCAAACATAGAAAACTTAAAGAACACTAGGAAAACAAAAATTTTAAAAAGATATGACATGTTTTCGGAGCCTAGTTTTTATACCAATTGACATGAATCTCGTGATCACTTGGTTAGGTAACCCACAATCAAGATTGAAATTTGATCCTAGAAAACTAAGAGAGGTTTGATAAGAGTGAGACACAATGCAAATATATCCCAAGGCACCAGCACTATTGAAATTGAATTGAATGACACCACAAATCTAGTTAATCTTCGATAAGTTAGTTTTAGTTCTTTCAAGACCTAAAAGATGCAAGAATCACTCTTACATGTTAAGATGAGAAAACTTTAGAAAAATTAACTTTAATGGATTTACTCTTGTGGGCTCAATTGACTCAATTACAAAACTGACCCAAAACCTATACTAGTAAGCTCAAACCCTGATCCAAACAACCATTGAATCCAAGATAAAAACAAAGTATTAATTAAGCCCAAACAAGTCTTAAGTTGTAGCTAATGTAAAAGAAATAAAGTCTATAAGTCTGATTCCTATGTTGTTGTGAGAAGAGAAAAATAAAATAAAATATTGCAGGTCCGATACAAGGCTTATTTGTAGCCTACAATGTTGCTCAATAATCCTATGAACTAAAGGAGAAATTGTCACTCAAGTAGTTTTCTAGATAAAAGAGGATTTTAATTATAGCCTTGTATTATCCTTCTTCTTTTTTTTGAAGGAAACTAGTTTTTGTCCTTAATTTCCTTCTTCTTTTTCACCATTAATTGTCCTTCCAATACTAGTAGGAAACATAATCAAAGTTGATGAAATATTCTCCTTGCACATTAGAAAACCTTGTCGCTATTTATGTTTCCCAAGTCAGTTTGGATTTCTTTGTTTTATTTGTTGTGTTTTTTCCTCATTTGACAAGGAAATAAATAAAAATAAATGAAATAAATATTGTTCCTATACATAATAGAAAATCCTTAAAACACATGGAAACTGGAATAAATAAGTTGGTCGAAACTGATATAGAAATTAGCAGCCTTGTTGTTGAAAATTCATGACCCAAATATAGCTGGATTGGACCCCTCTTGCACATGAATCAAATGTACTAAGACCTCCTCTTGATACTTTAATGGATCTTTAAGATCTGCCTTGGTCAAAACTTGTAGAATCAACCAATTTAATGTTTCTTTCAATGCCTTTGTTTTGGACCGTGTAATTGACCCATTTGGCACATGTAATGGGTCTTTACTGGTGTGTGTGGGTTGTTCCACATCACCACTTGTAATACAATTTTACTGAAAGAGGAAGAATTGAGGGTCAATGTTAAAAAGACTCGCACTATATAAAAATCAAAGAACTTTAGACCTAAAAGGCCTACTAAACATGAATGGCATAAACATGAACCACAACAAAAGCCATGAAGATGACAAGTTGGTTAGCAATAACTAACATTTCATAGACTTGGAAAAAAGATATAAACAATATTGATTATCGGAGATGTAGTTCAGAAAGTTTACAACATCTAAACACATTAGTGAGGAGAGGATGATGCTAAACCATACATCATGTTAGAAGAACAAGTGTTAGCAATAGATAAGACTAGTCCTTTGGTCAATAATCAAACACCAATTAGATTGCCAAACATTGTATTGATGATCAACCATATGAACAATCAATGATAGATAAGATTGAGCTTAAACTTGTACCAAAAAAACGCTAACAGCATTATGCAACAAGTGATTTGTGTTCAGAATATACTAACTATGCAACAAGTGATTTGTGTTAAGAATATACTAACTATGCAACAAAGACTTTTGGTTGAAAGGGTAGGGAACATACCAAGTTAAAAATTATCTTCATCTACCTACAAGATCACTTCAAATACTGAACAAATCAGGAGATAGATTTTTATAAAAAATTCAAAAAAGGTGTAAAAAAAATCTCAATTATGATAAAAAGATTTGAAAAAAGCGATCAATCATAATTTGAAAAAACAAAGTTAAGAGCTAACCATATAAATAAGTCTTGTATCAAGCAAGACTGCTATATATATAATTGGAGCTGGACAACATGTTGTATGTTTGTTAAACAGGCCTTTCAAACCATACACGCCTCGACTTTTTTTTTCAGGCCCATGGCACCATCTTAGGCCAAGCATAGGCACACTTGCCTTTTGCTTGGATATCCCTTAGTACTTTTATTTTTATTTTTTAAATGTTTTACAAAAAAAAAAATCTCTTTAAACCAATTTATTAAATAAAATATTTAAGCGATTATCCAATTATTTCATTATTTTAAAGAAAATTATGGTTTTTTTATGATGATATTATCAATTATTTTATGAATAATTATGTGTTAGCATGATATGTATAATTTTTAAAATAAATTGCTCTTTAATTTTGAATAAGACAAAAATATATATTTTAAGAAAAAAAATTATTGTAAATATTTTACAGAATTTTCTCAAATTTATTATTCTTATTTTTTTATAGGTGCGTAAAATTTAATGTTTCATGATTTTTTATTTTTTAATTGAGACTTTGCTTTTAGAATCATAATAAGTTTTTACTTAAAAAACAAAGCTTCTCATTAAAAAAAAAACATGTTTTCGCCAAAAAAAAAACCATGAATAAGAAAATTAGGTTTTTGATTAAAAATATGCATTTTTCTTTTTTTAGTTCAAATCATTATAATTTTTGTGAATGTTTTTTTTTGATTGCTATTGCTTTTTATTCAATGAACTATAATAAAAAATCTTTTTTTCAAAATAAATAAAAAAATTAATGAATTAGAAAAGATAATTTTGATAGAGAAAATATTTCTCCTTTGTAATTTTATTTGTCATCTTTACTACTAAAGTCTATTTTCATCACCATAAAGAAAAAATAAATTTCAAAAGGTAAAGTTATTAAATTCGGTCAAGCCCATAACATTGATGTAAGATTGGGCGGGTTAACATGGACCAATTTAAAATATTGTTGTTTAAATATAAAAAGAAAAAACATTAAAACAACTTTGTTTTGAATTTTTTTTAAAAAAAGTCTAGTTGGATTATGACGAGTTTGACTAAGTTGCGTGTAAATCTGTCGAGTCGATCAAATCAACTCCAATCCAATATAATTTGAAACCCGATTTGAGTCTAAGCTCAGGTTAGCAAGTCACCAGGTTGACTTATTAGGCCAGATCGAGTTTAATAACACTATAAAAAGATTCTCTAACCAATGTGTGGACAGTTATACTAGTTAAGTGGGTCTAAATCAACAAGTCATCAGGTTAACTTATTAGGTTAGGCTAGATTTAATAATACTAACAAGAAATTCTCTAAGCAACACGTGGACAACCATACTAGTTAATAACTATGGTTCTAAAGAATAATGATTTGAGGATAAATGCTTTAATGTCAAAAAAATATTTTTTAAAAAAAAAGGTTCAAATAACTTGATTTATTAGAGCTAGGCTTATTTTTATGCACTTTATTTTTATTTGAAATGGATTGTTGTCTAGTTATTTTTGAAGATAATAGCCTTATAAACAAAATTCATTCAAAATCTTGCAAAAACACTCACAAACATATAAGAAATTAAAGAGAACGAATGTCATGTTTCAGTTTTATTTAATTAGTGTTTCTAAATACAAGAAATAAATATATAAAAGACTGAGCATGTGTGGTTGAAGAAATGAATATATAAAATAAATTTATTTTTTTTAATAATTTTAAAATAAATTTTTATAATTTTAAAATATAAAATACATGAAAATATATAATATTTGTCCTCCATTATCTCAACATTATTTGCATTTTTTTTCTAGTTA
>Ga0325410_1000420_pt1 | contig 43589 bp, 20 predicted proteins | sample PopdelMetagenome_16_FD_206182 | JGI IMG/M metagenome (GOLD analysis project Ga0325410, IMG submission 206182) | Populus deltoides microbial communities from Bellville, Georgia, United States - Xylem-PdIQD-R3 | ecosystem: Host-associated > Plants > Phyllosphere > Stem > Wood/Secondary xylem...
GTATGTATAAATAAAAAATAATAAATATGAATTTATTATTTTTATTCATTGACGCTAGAGTCAGAATAAAAATATTGATTCAAATTTATTTCATTGTATTTTATTTAAATTACATAAAAATAAAAAAATATGCATGCAAAAATAAAATAAAATAAATTTATTGGTTTATTCACTGACGCCAGAGTCAGGAATAAAGATACTGATGTAAATTTATTTTATTTTATTGTATTTTACTTTTATTTAGTTACATAAAAAATGTGTATGCGTAAAAAATAAATTTATTTGATTTGTTTATTCACTGACGTCAGAGTCAGGAATAAAAAAAAAATTGATTTAGATTTATTTTATTTTTATAGCTGCGTAATATTTACCAACGTCAGAGTTGGAAATATCCGTAGTTAAATATTTACTGGCGCCAGAGTTAGGAATATTACACGCAAACCATTATAGCATAAACCGACAAAATGTTAGCAATTTATGACAAAACCAGCAATGCAGCCTGCCTCAGGCAGGACGTTTAAGGGGTGATAGTATCTTCCCTTTTGCGTAACCAGTCCCATACCATAGAATCTCTGTTGACCAGTTAGGGTTCCTAGTGACCATAATACTAGGTGACGACTCCTTAAACAAGACCATTCCCCCATCAAAGAACAGGATGCTAGAAATCCGTTCTTTTTATTTAAACCTTTAAATTTTTAAGGCTGCCGCGATGTCGGGTGCGACAGATAATATTTGTTTTAAAAAAATTCAAAGTAATTCTTGCATTTTTTTTTTCGATAACTAACAAAAATTAACAATACCTTGAGCATATCAACGTTATTTATTTCTTTTATTTTGCATTAACACAGCCAACCAAGTTTCAAGTCTCTAATAACTCAAATATTAGCTCTAGAGAAGAGAAGATTTTTTAACTGACGTCGTTACAGGCTAGCAAAGCAATGGATATCAGAGATCTTCTCGAATGGATCGTGTTCATGATGAGAATGTAGCTAGTTTAATAGAAAAATAAAAATAGAATCTTAATATCGCATTGTTGTGTTAATGACATATTAATAATCTAGTGCATAATAATGTAATTCAAGACTAAAAAATCACTACATGTTTTTTTAGTAATTTTATTATTAACAACACTTTTAACCAAATTCCTTTAAATTGCTTTTTATTTAACAACAATTTCAACTGTATTTTTAACCAAACACATATTTTAACCCAACCAACAACAACTAAAAATGATCTTAAATCTATTTTTTTCAAATCGCAACCGTAAAAGCTACCACAATGTCAAACACATACTTAGACTATCCAAAATAATGACTTTTTCCCATTTCCTAGCATTCTTCCTTTACACAAGCTGAACTGGGCTGGTATAGTTGATCCTAATGGGTGAACTACACTCACAAGTTCAAATAGAGGGTGATAATTCGGTTGATCTCTCTAATTATAAAGTCAATCTCAAACTTTTTTAGAGAAGAATGACATTTACTTGAATAAGAGGGATGTGTATGACGTGGGATGTGCTAAAAGTAAACTGATTTCTAAAAATTAGTTGAATTGATCGACTGGTTGGAAACAGGTCAACCGGTTGAGACTGAGTAACCGGTTGGATTAAATAAATTGATCGACCAGTTGAGAAACGGTGGACCGATTCAATTGGAAGAATACATTTCCTCTTCATATTAAAATTTTCTTGTATTAGTTTAATTCCTTGATTATTTAGGACTTTATGCCCAAAAATAGTTTGTAATTCAGCATTATTAAGGAGTACAAAAAGAGACAGAATATCTAAGATAGTTTAAAGAGAAACACTTAATAAAAATATATCTTCCTCTCAATCTTCTTCTTGTTCTTAAGTTTTTGACATTGCATTATTGTTTTTTATCTTATACCACACCTATCTTTCTTCTAACAAATGGTATCAAACCTTAGGTTTGTTTAGTTAACATGGTCGGTCCAAACTTCACACTTCAATGTCTTAAGTTGATAAAGGACAACTACGAAACTTGGTGTATTCGAGTAAAATTTTAGCTAGGTTTTCAAGATGTATAAGAGACGGTTGAAAAGGCTTGAAGAGCTTATAGATGGAGAAACATTGACTTCAGTCCAACAAAAAAGTTGTGATCGAAAAAGGCACAAAGGAAGGATCAATAAGCACTAACAATTATCCACCAATGTCTCGATGATGCCACTTTTGAGATAGTGGCTAATGCAACCACAACCAAACAAGCATGGAAAGTCTTGCAAGAATCAAACCAATGAGCTGATAATGTGAGAAAAGTACGTCTATAAAAGTTATGTGATGTCTTGAAAAATTATATATGCTTGAATCAGAGAATATTTTAGAATACTTTGCAAGAGTATTGGTTATATACAATCAAATGAAGAGATATGAGGAGAAGATGAAAGAGACACGTGTGGTAGATAAGATTCTACATTCGCTGTAAAAGAAGTTCCATTATGTGGTAGTCTTGATAGAGGAGTCGCAAAATATGTATGTTCTTTCAATCCAAGGTTTCATAGGAAAATTACAAGTCTATAAGGAAAGAGTCAGCGAAATTCAAAAGGATATGGGTGCACAAACACTTTTTTCAAAGTAAGATGGTTCTGGATATTCTCAAAGGGGTAGAGGATGTGGACAAAGCAAAAGAGGAGGAAGAGATAGATTTGGAAGAGGATCTAAAATCCAGGTTTGACAAATCGAAAGTTAAATGCTATAATTTTCCAAAGAGAGATCATTATGCCAGGGATTGCTGAAGTCTAACCAAGAAGGTTAAAGATAATGCAAGTCTAGTGATAAAGGAGAATAATAAAGCAACCCTATTACTAGTGCATGATAAGAGAATACAAGGCAAAGAGAACATGTGATATCTAGATAATAAGTTGCTTTTCATTTACTTATTGTGTGGTTAAATATGTTTTTTAAATTGTTTTTTAATTGAAAAAATATTAAATTAATATTTTTAGATGTTTTTCAATGGTTTTAACATGTTAATATCAAAAATAAAAATAAAAAATAAAAAAATAAATATTATTTTAATATATTTTACTTTGGATTTCATTACCAAACACGAATTGAATCTTAAACAATCATACACGGAAGGATTGATTGATTAGTCCTGCTTAGGCGAAGTTGAGCTGAACTAGTCTTCAGCTTCAAATTTACAAATGGAATTAAGACAATTCGCATAACCTCTTATTGTGACAAAATACAAACTTATTATACATATTGAAGGGAAATGATATATCCATTCCTCCCTGATCTTCTATTCTTAAACAATCATACAAATTCAAAGACGAAGATGCATTCTCAGGGTACAGAGCTGCAAATCAGGAACCAATTTCTTCAAGACTTTTGCAACCTATTTGTTTATAGTATAGATGTATTCATCATCGCTAAGAATCCTGTGAAGAATCACTTGAAGGGTATCCAATTCCATGGCGCTTGTTAGGGAACAGCATGAACACGGTACCCGAAACTGCACCAATGGCAGGAGGCAACACCATGAGCAACACCTTCTCAGTGGACTCGAAAGAAGGATAAAAGCACTTGACTGTGTTGCTATCCAACAGGGACAACACAGAAAACACGATCAAGGAAAAGAAAGCATGAGCGAAGTCGCCAACTCGAAGCTTGTAACTTGACAAGTCCACGGACGACCCAGCAGAATCTGAAGATGGCCAAAGCCCTTTCATGGTTGCAATTCCATAGTGAGTCGAGCCATCACTGCCCCTGTAACTGTCGGTGAAGCAAGAGAAACAGCAAGAGAAGCCACAGAGGCCCATGAGAATGCCACTCAGGTACTTGTTAACGGTGTGGCATTGGCCGTTGTTGGTCAAGACAGGGTTAAGGAATTGGAACATAAAAACTGTTCCTGTTGGGAGGAGCTTTATGAGGTTTCCAACTCCTGAAAACGTCTTGTCCTGGATGGAGCTTTCTCTGGTTTTAGTGGCCATTTGTCTATCTAGCTATGTGCTTGCTGTTTTGTGCTTAATCTTTTTGCTGATGATTCTTGAAACACACCTTGCAAGTATATATAGCTAGCTAGACACTGGGATATCTATCGTACAGGAATATTTGTGTAGATTAGAATATTAGAGAGCTGAGCATGAGAGAGTATTGCTTCTACGTAAAATCAATGGTACGTGTGCAGCAAAAGAAAATGAGTCTTGCTTTTACTCTTCGAAAGGGTGGCGCCATCTCTTACAAATCCAAACCTTGAAGCATTGGATTTTGTTCTATTTTAGAAGCTCAAAAAACGTAAAAGTTGCTCTCACACAGATTCTGGATCGTCAACAAATATTTGGAAACGAACTACACATTGCTAACTAAGATCAAGAACAAAACATAAATCATAGTAAATATTTAGCAAAGCTTAAAATATTATTTTTTTTGGTATACCAACAAATGATCTCTAACTAAATTTTTCATCAAACGTGTTGGAAACATTTAGTGATGACGGTGACATTTATAATATGTAGTTTGTAGTTCGTTTTTCTTTAGTATTCCAAGGATTTCTTGGAGAATATTCTGTATGAAATTGATGCGTAAATTTAATTAATCACTTGCTATGCTTAATTACCTTCTCAAGAAAAAAGAGAGTTGATACAGTTGTATGTTGGAGAATATTTTGGTTGCTATAATTAATTACCTTCTCAAGAATATCTTTTAGAATTTTGTAATATATATGAATCATGAGACCGGGTCACAACTTAAAAATCAAATCTTAAAAAATAACAATGTAAAACTCATTACCAACCAAAATAATTAAGGATGAACCTGAAAAACAATTAAAAAAATGATTTAAAAAATATAGATTTAAAAAGGAAGTGAATTAAATTTGAAACAAAAATAAAATAAAACAAATTGAAAAACAATTTCAATCCAGTAAAGGATAAAAACAACTAAAAATAACAATAAAAAAAATAAAGACCATATTTGATATAAAAATAAAATGTCAAAGGATGAAATTCAAAGACAAATCATTTCAATAAAGGATTCAAGATCAAATACATCACAATTAAAAAAATGAGTACCCAATCTAATATAGAAACCAAGTACAAAGAGATGAAATTGAAAAAAAAAACTTGGTAAATAATTCAAGACCAGGTACACTATAATTAAAACAATGAGAATTAAATTTGATACAAAAATCAATTGTGAAGAGATGAAATTGAAAAACAATTAACTCAATAGACAATTGAAGGACAAATATCCAAACCTTCTTGTTTTTTTTTTTTTTCAATGGGCAACACAATTTTCTAGGAGAAAAGAGGGGAGGGAGGGAAAAACCCCCAGTCGCAGCTCCTTTGTGATCTGCCTCGGCACACGCACCTAGCCACTGTACTTGGGGTGGCAAGGCGCATCGAACGTCGCCTTGAAAGGCAGCATTCAGTTTTGTTTTAACATCGTACGCTCCACCTAAAGGCCATGGACAGCGCCCATCTGCTGGCGGGTGCTCAGCACGCGCCAGCCATTTCTAAATATAAATAATAATTTATATATATACAAATACCCAATTACCCCTGACCTGACCTAATATTTACAATAAAATCATATGGAAATGACTAAAACACCCCTATATGCTGTCTTTTTTTTTTAAAAAAAACCCAATGATAATTTCATGTATGCACTGTTTTAATAAAAGAAAAGGATAGAGAAACCCCTCAACTCATGCGTATTTTTTCCCCTAGGGCCATGGCTGTAACTTCAATGTTTCACATTTTTTTTGAAAAGATAAAAGAAGCCTCAACCCAAAGGTTAAAATTTTATATCCTGAAGGACAAATCAATATTTAAACTGTAGCAAAAAAACTTGAACAAGCTATTTTGTCCCCGATCATTCCTTTAATGTCAAATATATCTCATGTAAAAGACAATCATGCCCCTAACCGCACGCTTAACAAGTTTTGTTGGCAATGATAATTTCATCTTTCTATTATTCCAATCTATAGTAATATGCGTTTGTTTTTATTTTTTGTAATGTTAAGGAATATCAATATATTAATGCATATAATGTAATATATTTATATTTATATTACATTTCTAGAAGATAAACTAAAATATTAAGATATAACTAAAAGAGCTCAGTCTTTTCCTATAGACTGCACAGTGCAGTTCACAGTAAAAGATGAGCTTTTTTTTAACGTTTTTAGAGTTTTATGAGCTGTTTTTTTTTTTTTTTACACTTTTAGGTTTTTTTTAATGTTAAATTTTTTTTATTCAGTTATCAGACTTTCATAACACGGATTCCGGGTTTAATAGGTTAACATGGTTTGACGAGTTAACCTAGATTTTTTTTTCTTTTTAATTAATTTTTTATGTTTACTTTATTTTGTTAATGTTAAATTTCTTTCTATTTATAAAAAGATGAGCTGGTTTTTTTTTCGTTTTTTTTACACTTTTAGGTTTTTGCTTTTTTTTGTTTTTTTTGTTTTAATAATTTTTTTATTTTATTAATGTTAAATTTTTTTATTCAGTTATCAGACTTTCATGACACGGATCCCGGGTTTAATAGGTTAACATGGTTTGACGAGTTAACCCAGAATTTTTTTTTTTGCTTTTTTTTCTTTTTAATTAATTTTTTTCGTTTACTTTAGTTTGTTAATGTTAAATTTCTTTCTATTTAGTTATTAGACTTTCATGACGGTTTTTTTTTTTGTTTTTTTTACACTTTTAGGGTTTTTTTTTTGTTTTAATAATTTTTTTTTGTTAATGTTAAATTTTTTTTATTCAGTTATCAGATTTTCATGACATGAATCCCGGGTTTAACAGGTTAACATGGTTTGACGAGTTAACCCAGAATTTTTTTTTTGCTTTTTTTTCTTTTTAATTAATTTTTTTCGTTTACTTTAGTTTGATAATGTTAAATTTCTTTCTATTTAGTTATTAGACTTTCATGGCACATATTTCAGGTTTCACGGGCCATCATTTTTTTTTCTTTTAATAATTTTTTTATTTAATTTAGTTTGTTAATGTTAATTTTTTTATCTAGTTATCAAACTTTCATGACACGGATCCCGGGTTTAACGAGTTAACCTGGTGTGGCGAGTTAACCCAAAATTTTTTTTCTTTTTAATTAATTATTTTTCGTTTAGTTTAGTTTGTTAATTGACAATAAACTAAAATTGCTCAGTACTTCACTGTGCAAATCCATAGTGAAACGTTGAGCTGTCTTCTTCTTTTTTTTGTTCTTTTTTGTTCTTCTGTTTTTTCTTTGTTTTTTTCTGTTTTTTTTTTGTTTTCTAGCCTTTATGAGTTTTTTTTTTTGCTTTTTTCTGTGTTTTTTTTTAATGAGTTTTTTTTTAATTTATTTTGTTAATGTTAATTTTTTTATTTAGTTATCAGATTTTCATGACACGGATCCCAGGTTTGACGAGTTAACCTGAAATATTTTTTTGCTTTTTTTCTTTTTAATTAATTATAACATATACTAAAAGGGATTAGTGTTTTATTGTAGACTGCATAGTGCAGTCCACAGCAAAACACTGATACTTTAGGTTTTTTTTTAAGTTGTCTCATTTTTTTAGCTTTTTTTATGCCTTACGGGATTATTTTTTTGCTTCTTTCTTTTTCTTTTCTTTTAACAAAATTTTTTGTTTAATTTAATTTAGTTTATTAATATTAATTTTTTTTATTTAGTTATGAGACTTTCATAACACGTTTTCCGGATTTAACGGGTTAACCTGGTTTAACAAGTTAACCCAGAAATTTTTTTTTTTGCTTTTTAATTAATTTTTTTCTTTGTTAATGCTAATTTTTTTTTTCTATTTAGTTATCAAACTTTCATGACACATATTCCGATTTCACGGGTTAACCTGGTTTCACAGGTGAACCCAGTTAATTATGGGTTGACCATCAATTTTTTTTGTTTTTTTATTTTTATAAATTGTTTTTGTTTAATTTAGTTTGTTAATGTTAAATTTTTTTTATTTAGTTATCAGACTTTCATGACACAGATCCTGGGTTTAACGGGTTAACATGGTTTGACGAGTTAACCCGGATTTTTTTCCTTTTTAATTAATTTTTTTTTGTTTGGTTCAGTTTGTTAATTTTCACTTTTTTTTATTTAGTTACCAGACATTCATGACATAAATCCCGGGTTTAATGGGTTAACCTAATTTGACGAGTTAATCTGTAATTGTTTTTTGCTTTTTTTTCTTTTTAATTTTTTTCGTTTAGTTTAGTTTGTTAATATTAAATTTCTTTCTATTTAGTTTTTTTCTTCTTAGAGGTTTTTTTCTTTTATTTTTTCTTTTTAATTAATTTTATTTAATTAATTTAGTTTATTAATATTAAATTTTTTTCTTAGTTCTGGACTGATGCCTTTAGTTTTTCTTTTTGTTTTTTTGTTGTTTTTATGCCTTTAACTGTGGACTGCACAGTGCAGTCCACAGTGAAAAGGCTGATGCCTTTTGTTTTTTTATTAATTAAATTTTTAATGTTAAATTTTTTTCTATTTAGTTATCAAACTTTCATGACACGAATTCCGGATTTGACAGGCTAGCCTGATTTGACAAGTTAGTCCAGTCAGTCCACAGTGAAAAGGCTGATGCCTTTTGTTTTTTTTTTAATTAAATTTTTTGTTTAATTTAAATTGTTAATGTTAAATTTTTTTCTATTTAGTTATCAAACTTTCATGACACGAATTCCGGATTTGACAGGCTAGCCTGATTTGACAAGTTAGTCCAGTTAATTTTGGGTTAACCCATTAATTTGTTTCTTTCTTTTTAATTATCAAACTTTCACGATGCGAATTCAAGGTATGACGGGTTAACCTGATTTGAAAGGTTAACCCAGTTAATTCATATATTTTTTCTTTTTCTTCATTAGTTTTTTTCTTCCTGTTGGTTTTTTTCTTTGTTTTTTTCTTTTTAACTAATGTATTTAATTATCACACTTTTATGACATGACCTTGCAGCCAGACCCACGTCCAATGCTATTGGATCTGGTATTGCAGTCCAGACACTTTTATACTAAGGGTTAACCCAAGTTTAATGTTATTATTAATATTATTTTTGGGTCAAGCGTTACAACCAAACCTAAAACTCTTGGGTATAACTTTGTAAAAAAACCTAACACTTTTAGATCTTGATTTTTTTAAAATATAAAAAATAATTAACCCGCAGCATCGCGCAGAGTATTTAACTAGGACAATATGCATATCAGGGAGCACATGCAACCTAGACCCCTCTACTGTATGGAAATGCAGGGTCAAATAAATTTATAGAGAAAGGTGCGTGCCACCAACCCTCTTTATTTCCCTCTCCTTTCTAATTAATTAATCCCTTGCCTTGCTTCAAAATTTCTTTCAATGCAAGCAATATGAGCCCTATCTATCTAACTTCGGCCTTCTCGTTTATTTTCCACCATAAACTCCCAGCTCGTTAGCTCTAGTGGATGGATCTCTCTCTCTCTCTCTCTCTCTCTCTCTCTCTCTATATATATATATATATATATATATATATATATATATATATGAAAAAAAAACACATTTTCACTAAATTCGTTTGTTTTGGGATTTTCCTTTTTTTTTTTTTTGTAAAGTGGAGGAGCCCACAGTCCGAAAACTGGACGAGATTTCTATCTCATCTGCCCAATGGCACACAACACCGTATATGCTTCGGAGGACCCCTGCTCCACCTCCTTCTCTCCACTCAAATAAAAGGAGCACAAACAGATAATATCCAGGAAAATAGTGAAAAATCTTCCTGTTGTTTGGTTGGTGGAATTATTTTTTAAAGTATTTTTATTTAGAAATATATTAAAATAATATTTTTTATTTTTAAAAAATAATTTTTAATATTAGTATATTAAAATGATTTAAAAACATAAAAAAATATTAATTTAAAATAAAAGATTAAAAAAATTAATTTTTTTAAAATATTTTTAAAATATAAAAACAAACAGATTAGACTCTTCCTCCTCCATGCAGCCACACCATGCCTTGTCATAGCTTCTGGTACTCTTTTTTCACCCTTGAGGATAAAAATGAAAGATGAGAAATTTCATTCTCTTTCTTTTCCTTTCTCCATGTTCCCTACAATCATAGAAAAATAGGGTTTTTTTTATATATTAAAAAATTTGTCAATTTAAGTGGAAACTTTCTATTTGGAGTGAGCGAAATCAAATACTGAATACAGGCATAAATGAGCTATCATTTCTCATGTCTTATAAGAAAATAAAATTATACATCCAAGCAATTATATAAATAAATAAATAAATAAAGAATGTCATTGTTTTCACTTATTAGAGAAATTTCTTTATTATTATTGACTTCAAATTAATTGTTTTATATTTTTAAATTATTTTAATATATTAATTTCAATATACTAATACTAAAAATAAATTATAAAAAATACTATTTTAATTCATTTTCAAATAAAAAATATTTTAAAAAAAAATCACCATCACCATACTAAAACATCAGTGAAGAAGCTGAAGAGATATTTTTAAGATGCTCCTAGTAATATTTTTATTGATATTCTTATCAATTTTAATAAATAATATATATATATATATATATATATATATATATATATATATATATGTGTGTGTGTGTGTGTTTTAAAATAAATATGATATTCGTAGGAACCATAAAACTTAATTTAATTATTGATGGTGGAAAACACAAGGAAATAATTATTTTTACAAATAAATTATTATTAACACAGAAGAAGATGTCCGAAAGGTAACCGACAGTATATTTCAACTTGATTTTGATTTTACATAAAATACATAAGTAGGGGGAAGGGAAGTCTTTCCTTTTTAGGCCTAACGAAGACTTCACACCATTCCACAAACTTTCACTATTTTCTTCCTTCACAACCCCCCTACTCCCCCAATATTACAACACTCGCCCCCAATTCCCTCCTCCTTTTCATTTCTCAACCCTGGACAACTCCCTAATTACCAGAAGTTTAGCTAAGTCGCCCCCATATTCTCCCTGATTTTCAGGTCCGCCTCCCGTTTTTTAAAAAACTCACGGGAGGATCCGATCTTCACAAACCAAGAGAGACATGACAAGGACGAAACAGAGAGGGGCTAGAGAGAGAGAGAGAGAGATGATCCGAATCCGGACCCGAAGATGCTAACCGGGTCTCAACATTCGAGTCGAAGCAAACGCCTTAGATCTCTGGTGGCCGAGTCATCAATTGAAACCTGCTTCTTCTTCGAAAAAGACGGCAAAGGAAGCGAACTCGGCGCCGGGGACACTGCAAAAGCCGATCCGGCGTACATATCACACTTTCCATTCACCGGAGACCTCAGATCCACGATCCTGATCTGTTTTGAAACCACCTTGGGGTCCGGACCCAATCGGTCCGTGCTAGCAACAACAAAATCACCACCATTTCCTTGTTCCTTCTTCAAGGACGCAGTCTCGCTGCTCTTGATCTTCGTGTCTAGCGACTCTCCTCTCCGTAAAATCGTAACCTTCTCCATCACCTTGTTGTTCCTGGGGATCTTGAGATCATCAACAGTGCCTGGTTTCTTTGAAATCGACGGCTCTGGTTGTTTCTTTCTCTGGCCCGATCTCTCAAACCGAACCGCTGTTGATTTTCTGTTAAACCTAGGGTTGCTGTTGTTGCAGTAGCTGTTAGTGCTATAAGCGTTAGGGTTAGAAACGTTTCCGTTTCCATAGTAATAATTTCTCCGACGACAGGGAGAAACTCTGATTCTTTCAATCAGGCAATCTTGTGGCCTTGCAACCTCAGTCCCCATAATAATAATAAACAACAATTATAATACCTTAACTACACAAGAAAGAGAGCTCTTTCTTTCTCCTCTAACAGGGAGGGAGGGAGGGAGGGAGGGAGGGAGGCAAGAGATGTGGTTGTGAAGGAGAGAGGAGGGTTTGCCTTGGTATTATATAGAGAAGAAAATGAGTAGAAAATGGTTGTAAAGGAGAGTTTCTCACCGGCCTTCCTTATTCATTACATTATTTTTACGCGTAAATGACCCTGACCGGGTGGGGTTCTGTTTTAATATTAACTATAAAACCAGTCCTCAATTTATAATTCTTTTGACAAGTCACTCCTCGATCTTTGACTTTTCCTTGTTTTGGCTCAATTATTGTTGTTTCTTGGGTTTGGGATACTTGAATGTAGTATAGAGTATTATCTAGTTATGCTCATGATATTATTTTTTTATTAGAATGAATTTTAAAATTTTTATGTAGTAATAGTGATTATATTTGAAAAATCATTATAATTTTATCTTGGATTTAAATCTGGAGAATTTTAAAGTGTTTTAAAAATAACTATAATTACTTGTACTTCATTTTAATATAAATAAATGATGAAAGAAACATTTGAATCCGTTAAATTAAATGTGATAGGAATATTTCTATATAGACTTAAGAATATATTTTTTTTAATTTTCTCTTTTATTTATCTCACTCGTGTAGTAGTTACTCCTGGAATACTTTAAAATTCTCTACAAATTTTTTTAAAAAAATTATTGAATTTATTTGAATGCATAATGCTAACATGAAGATGTATCTTATATATTATTAAAAAAAGATATTTAACCTCGATTAACGCATGAAATATTTTTTTATTATCGTATAGAAAAATTAATATTATTTCTATCCTAGTAGACGTGAAACTTAAATGTGCTATAAAAAAATAAAAGATATGAGTAAGAATTTGATCTTCAAGAATAATAAATGTATGCTTAACGGAGTTGAAAAGCCTAGCCAAATAAAGAAGAAACTTAAAGATTGGGGACTGACTTGTGAAATGAAAATATAGTAGAGGATATATTTGTAGTTGTCCTTGTCCTTTCTTGTTAAGAAACACAACTAGGATAACGGCGTTTGCGGATGCACCAGCCAAGGGTTAGTTGTCCGTTTCTATCTGTCCATTTGAAATTATTTTAAGGTGGGGGCCACCGGGGCCGGGTTGTTTAATAGGGATTGATGATGCTGTCGTGGGTGGGTTCGTTTCCGGTGTGGTGCTCAGGCACCAGAATTATTAGCATATGAGTCGCACATATTTCTTTATAAAATATCAAGACTTCAGGCAGGAAATTGGTCAAAAAAACATTAAGAAAATCAACCTCCATTTATTATCATGATAAAATTAATCCTCTATAGTGTTTATTTCTCAAGGAAAGTATTTTTCAACCGTCAGATAATATTCAACATTAAGATTGCAATGTTTGCATCACCAAGACTAATAATATTTGTCAATTATACCAATAAGATTATTCATTAATCTTTCTTTAAGAGGTTGAAACTTATATCCATTCTATATTATATATATATTTTTATTAATATGGATGTTCGGGTCACCTTACGTGCACCTAAACTAATCACACGGATCCTGAAATTAACAACCATATAAACTTGCGGCCCTAAGATTTGTGAGACTCAAATCGGTGACTTCTATATTATACATTTTCATTTAACTATTTTTTTTTTTTTATTAATATAGATGTCCGGGCCAGCTTACGTGCACCTCGACTAATCCCACGACCCCTGAAATTAACGACCATGTAATCTTGCGGGCTTAAAGTTTGTGAGACTCTAACCAGTTACTTTTATATTATACATTTTCATTTAACTATTCAATTTTTTTTAATTAACATGGATGTCCGGACCAGCTTGCATGCACCTCGACTAATCCTACGGGCTCTAAAATTAACGATCATGTAAACCTGTGGCTTTAAGATTTATGAGACTCGAACTAGTAATTTTTATATTATACATTTTCATTTAACTATTCATTAAGTTTTCTCTAAGTCATTAAACACGTTGATTTAATTATCATTCTCTCATCATAATTATTCTTTTATTTATGATTGAGTAGAACCCATTTAGATATAATTTATTTCTTATAACTTTGGAATATATTAAATTCACACCAGTATCTAGTTTATAGATTTTAAATCATGCCACCTTTTAATTTACAATCATAGTCTATTTTCAAAATTACCTTAAAATTCTCATTCTGCTTCCCAAGGCATTAATTTGTCTCATTTTTAATATTTTATACTCTAACATATTCTCGTTCCACGTACATAATTATTTCTTTTTTTGTTTCTCTGTTTTATCTTAGAAATCATATATAAATTCGAGTACCTTAATTTCTTCTACCTAAACATCCTTAAATAACACATATGACTCATTTACATATAATCATGACTTAATTATGCGTATATTTATTCCATTTCCCCATGTTTTTAATTATGCCCAGATGACTTATTGAATCTTCCCTTCAAATCTAAATAAATCTTATGCTCATTCATGATCCATTGTTAATGTTCTATTTCAAATTTAATATTTTTTATGCCCATTTATGAAATTGATAGAGAAAATTTATTGATATTTTTATCTTGTAATAAATTATTATACCTCTTAATTATTTGTTGTTATTATGAAGAAGAAGAAGAAGAAGAAGAAGAAGAAGAAGAAGAAGAAGAAGAAGATGTAGAAATGGTGGCAATATGAAGAAGATGAAGAAGAAAAAATACATATATATAATGAGCGAAGAATATAATAAAATTGATTGGTATATAGCCACAGATACAAAAATGTTGGTATTTAGGAGGAAGAAAATGATAAAATGATGTTAATATTGTCAAAGAATCATAGATATTGATTTATATTATTCTCTAATACACTCTCTCAAGTGAAAGTTTTTTGGGCTTGAAATTTGCACATGTCTATTTTATTTTGTGCTTAATTTTTATTAAATAAATGAGGATGATGAGATTCGAACTCGTGACCACTTGGTCATTAAAGCTGTGATACCATATTAAAGAACCATCTCTACCCTAAAACTTAAACTATTAGGTGAGATTTCAAGATATGATTTATATTATTTTTTAACAAATATATACTTAATGGTAGGAGGAAGAAATTAAAATGGTTGCTTGCAAACTTGTAATATTTCACCATGACAAACCTATAATATTTTAGTTTTTTTTTTATTAAATTCACGTGCATTTCTGATTTTATATGTAAAATAAAATTAATTATTTAAGAAATAGTATGTAAAATAAAATTTTATAGAGTATAGAGAGAGTTTAATGGTACTCAAAATACATGATGTTTTTAATAAAAATCATGCATTGTTAAAAAATAAAATAAAAATAAAATTTCATCTTCCTTTATATAATATTTCATGTTATCTACCCAACGGGGCTCCTATACAAATCTATTATTATTATTATTATTATTATTATTATTAAATTAGCGAATAAACTAGAACCACCTCATGATTTTGTAGAAAATCCATGCAATATTGCTTGCGCATTTAAGTAAAACCATTGCTAGTCCACGTTGGGTAGTCTCATTCCGACAGATTGAGTCATGGCTTAATATTTAATCTAAATAATTCATGTTTTCAAGCAAAAGCAATGCTTTTGCACTTCACATGTACAGGTCATCATTCTATCTATCTTTATTCATTATTTACATGTTTCATCGTCTCGATAAAGAGCATGGCGACGTGGCCACTTGCTTTGCACTTGTTTTTTTTTTAAATAAATAAATATAATTGCATCTTTTTAAAGCAAGGAAATCATGGTTTGAAAAAAATAAAATAATGTATAGGATAATAAGCAAATCTTCAGTTTAGATACGTTTTTTTTTTGTTTTTTTAATCGTGTACTTTTCTGCACCGTAGATAGGATTTTTTTTTTATCTGATCTTCAAAATAATGTTAAATGTCAGGAAGTAAAAATGTATTTTTTAAATATCAAGTTGATGATATATTGAAAAATATAATTTTTTTATAAAATATTGAGAGGTTGATATATTGTATTGATTTAGACATACCATAGTTAATGTATAAAATTTGTGATTTGAGGTATAAGATCGGCACTAACCTGTAGAATACAAATCAAAATAAATTAGGAAATTCAATTCTAATCAATCAGATATTGAAAGTAAAAAATAAAAAAAATAATTAATTAAAAAAGATATATATAAAAAAGTGATATCTAAGCAATTAATTTAACTTAATTCAAAAACACTTTTTTTAAAAAAATAGATTTAACGAACAATTAAAAATAAAAAAATAATCCAAGAAAACCTAAGTTATTTGTGAAAATCCTATAGAAAGCAAATAAAAAAAATTAATGGAGCCCAGTTTCTAATTAAATTAAAACATTGAAAGATGAAACTAAAAAAACATGAGTATAAAAAAAGAAAAAAAAAACAAGAAAACATGGGTGAATAACTTAATCTTGAGTTAGTCTCTCAAATTCACAACTCGTGAAGTTTTATACTTGAACTCAATTAAGAAGTTTAATTTCCAACCAATTCAATGTTTAATGAAGAAATTAAAAAAAATATATATATCAAATGAAAATTTTTGCCAAATTAAAAACAACAATAAAAAATGAAGATAAAATCTGATATGAAAAATATCAAATTTGTTTAATCAAAATCAAAAGAATGATGATTAAAATAAAATTAAAATATTTAAATTCAGCAAGATAAAAACATAACACATGTTTAGTTTTAAAAAATTAAAAATCATCTCAAATAAAATCAAAATAATAAGGACCACATCTAATAGATAAAAAAAATCAAAGGAGGATGAAGTTGAAAAAAATTCAAATTCTATAAATTCATTAAGCTAAAAAAAAATATCATTTAAAAGAACGAAGACCAAATTTGAAGAAAAAATAAATTAAAGGATTAATATGAAGATTTCAAAGGTTATATGCGAAAATTAAGAAATGGAGAAAAAAGAAAAGAAAAGTCAATTGATGTCAAGCTAAAAGAAATTTAGCTACATGCATTATTGAATTATGGAGGTCTTACTAATTATTCGGAAAACACCAAGGAAATTAATTTTTAGCCATCGTAAGTTGTCGCATGCATAACCTGTATACTGTAGGGCAACTTATTCACTGGTGTATGAAACACACGTGCCAACTATTTTTTTTATTATTATGTTCATATTTATTAAAATATTAAATTGCATTTCTTTAGGTAATAACCAAAAAGGTAGGATGAAGGCAGGGGTGAGCAAAAAAACATAATAACCGATTAAACTGAGAAAACCAGAAAAAAATTAACCGAAAAAATCAAACCGAGAAAAAAAACAAATTAACCGATTAGAAAATCATAAAACATTTCTGGTTCGGTTCGGTTTCCAAAGTCTGAAACCAATTGAACCGAACCGTCCCTCTCTTTGCTCTATGCCTCTCATCTCTCAAATAATGACATCTCTAATGCTTTGTATAAGTCTTTCATAGACCATGGGATTCTTTAATGATTTTACGTTTGAATAACTTTTGATTTTCTCTTTGTTTTTTTTGCAGTCAAATTACTTCTTTTCTTTTCTTTCCTTTTGTTTTGTGTATTTTTTTTGTTGGGTTTAACTTCTGGGAAAGGATCTATCAAAACAAAAATTGAAGTTGATTTTCTGAAAAATAGAAGCAAGTACAAAAATAAAAATGCTGAAAAATATGGTCAATAAAAAGCTCAGAAAAAACTCAACTGGAATAATTTCGATTTGAATCAGTTTTGAAGTGGAAAAAACCGAACCGAAATTAACCAGTTTGAACCGGTTTTCGGTTCAGTTCGGTTCAAAAAAATTTGGTTTGGTTGTTTATTTTGATCTAAAATCGGATCGAACCGAAAATGCTCAGTCTTATATGAAGGTATGAAAAAGTCCATTGAGTCTAGTTAAGGAAATTTTATTTTTAAGACCAATTAAGTTATTTTATTGTATTTTTTAAAAGTAAAAGCTCGAAAATGCTAGCTAGTTGATCGAGTTTTGCTTTTAAGGATAAGAAAAACATGTTACTGAACAAAAAGTAGAAAGATTATGCTGCTCCTAATCATCTTTATAATGATTAATAAGTCTATTAAAAGTTTGTCTTACCCCTAGAAGCCAATGCTAATAAGTTTTTTTTTTTTTAAATAATAAAATCATCAGTGCATTTTTTCAATTCAGACTTGAATTTCAATACTTTTCTCACACTTTAGATTTTATTAATAAAATTCATTTCGCAATTCCACTTCTATAATTTTTTTTTCAAAATTTCTTGGAAACTTGTGCGCATGCTATAATTTAGGGGTGATTATTTTTAGTTCGGTTCGGTTTTTATCAAATAAAAATAACAAAATCAAAATTAAAAACAAAACCAAAACCGGTCAAACCGACCGGTTTCGGTCTGATTTGGTTTTTTTAGAACAAAAACTGGTTCAAAACGGTTTGGTTTGGTTTTTTAGTTTTGCTTGGTTTTTTCGGTTTCGTTAGGTTTTTTTCGGTTTGGGTTCGGTTTGGTTTTTTCGATTTCAGGCTTGTAAAACCGAAACCGAACCGATCGGTTTTTGGAAAGGGTGTAAATTTACACTATAGAGTACACCCAAAATTATGAAAATTAATTAATTAACCGTGATTAGGAAATATTTTTGAAGAAAAAACTTAGCTTTCTTTCCACAAACATAATGTTTTTTTTTTTTATTATTTTTCAGTTTTCTTAGTTTAATCAGTTTCTCGGTTTTTTTCTCACCTCTACTATACTTGTTATTATTGGCAACGTAAAGAAAGAAAGACACTTTCATGCGATGTTGGATTCAAAATTTTAAAGAGATTGGAATATAAATTTTTTTCATAAACACATCAATTTTAATAAACGAAAGTTAAAAGTGAAAAAAAATAGTGAAAAGAGGTAGTATATTCGATATTGAAATGAGATGTTGTTCGTGTTCTTCAGTTTTGTAATAATATAGATAATGTATTTAAAATCAAATCAATTATGAACAAAGAAAGTAGTTAGCATTATTTATTTTTTCCTACGAGAGTACATTCTAATTTTTTTTGGGGTCCTCTCCATCTTTTTCTTTCTATTCCAAATATGAAGGATAAGTAATTTCAAATTGCTAAAACCATGTCGAATAACTTAATCAATTAAATCGACTTAATTAAGCTTGAAATTGATTTAATTAATCCAATTAAGGGTTTAATTGGAGAATTGATAAGTTTTAGACTTTATTGGACTTTGGATTTAATTAAATTAATGAAATCAAGGACTTAATTTGAGAAATAGCAAAGTTTGGGGTTAATTGGGGGCACGATTGCATCCGATTAAAGTCAAAGGATTAACGTGTAAAAGGCGCCGAAATCTAGGGGCCAATTACAGTTTAAACCAGGGGCTTAATTACAAGACTTTTGAAACTGTAGGGGTCCAAACGTAAAATGGCCACCTTTTATCCCCAAACAGCGTCGTTTTGAAAGGGACGCTATTCATCTTCTTCTCCTGTAAGCCAGTGACCGTTTCTGCAGTAATGGAGGGAGGAACGTTGCAGCAGTAATCGTCGTCCGTTGGTTTCAGTTATGGGCGCCTTAATGGTGGCCGACCATTAGCCTACCGCCCATTATCAACTCGTCGAGCCCTATATAAACCGAGCAGTACCGAAGAGGAGGAGGTTGGCAGGAGAGAGAGGGAAGACGAACGAAACCAGAAGAGAGAAACACAAAGACACCAGCTTAATTTTTAAGCTTTTTTTTAGAACCCCACAACAGAAGTAAACCTTTCCCTCACCAGTATCGACCTTAAACCACGAAACCAGAAACAAGCCAAGAGAGAGGGAGACGTTGTTCTGAAAATAGAGCATAAAAAAAACGAAGAAAATTAAGCTGAAACAGAGACGCATGAAGAGAATACAACGGGGAAGACAAGCAGAAGGAGTAAAAGGAAATTTGGACCAGAAATATCACCTTCAGCAATCTCGCGCAAACTCTCTGCAAACGCACCATGTACGTCTTCTGCTCTGTTTCTCCCGTTTTTCTTTACTTCATTTTCACTGTTTATTTTTAATTCAGTAACAAGGGCCATGCACGCATGAGTTAGATCACGCGTGCCTTGTATGGCCCAGCCAGGTCACTGGTTTATGCGAGTGACTGGGCTGAGCTGGCTGGGTCTAGCCCAGCACATGTGGGCTGAGCTGGGCCCAGCCCCAAAACATAAAAAATAGAAAGATAGAAAAAAAATAAAAAAATATGGATATGCATGAATGAAAATAATATAAATTTACTGGTTTATTCACTAACGCCAGAGTCGGGAATAAAATACTGGTTTAAATTTATATTATTTTTATTCGTTATATTTTATTTTATTTAGCATGAAAAATAAAAAAAAATAGATGTGCATGTATAAAAAAATAAAATTTTGTTTTATTGGTTTATTCACTGACGTCAGAGTCAGGAATAAAAACACTAATTTAATTAAATATGTGAACGCTTAATAAAATGAATTTAGCTTGTTTTTTTTATTCACTAGTGTTATAGTCAGGAATAAAAAAATATTGATCTAATTTATTTTATTGCTACGTAATAGTTACCAACGCCAGAGTTGGAATTATTCGTAGTTGAATATTTACTGACGCCAGAGTCAGGAATATTGTGGATAAATCATCAGAACATAAACCAATAAAATTTAGCAATTTAAGACAAAAACAGCAATGTAGTTTGCCTTAGGCATAACGTTTAAGGGGTGATAATATCTTCCCTTTTACGTAACCAGTCCCGAACCATAAAATTTCTGTTGACCAGTTAGGGTTCCTAGTGACCATAATACTAGGTGGCGACTCCTCAAACAAGAATTTTTTTTTCCCTAAAAGAACAAGATGTCATAAATCTGTTCTTTTTCCACAATCTAGAATTAATTTTTAAGGCCGCCGCGATATCGGGTGCAACAAGCATTATAAATTAGCGATGTGCCTTAGCTATAACTAGTTTACAAGTTGTTACTACACTATGAGAAGTACTAAAAAAATTTGAACTTAAAAAAAAAATATTTATATTGTAGAGAATTATTTTATATTTTTATTAAATTTAATTAAAGTTAAAATCTCATGATTCAGTTTCTTATCTAATTTGAGTTTGAAATTAGCTGTATGAGATTTTTTTCGATATGACTCAATCAGCTTGATAAATATGAGATTAAAAAAACATGAGGATGAAATTGATAAATAAGAATAGGATTGACATAAAATAGTCTTAGGTTTAAAATTAAACTATGTAGAAACTATCCTAATATGATATAGTCGACTTGGACGGTCCAAAAGCAGCCTAATTGATCAGTGAGATAATTTTTGTTCATGTGGGAGGATTGTTGGAGATTTGTATAATAACATGTTTTAAACAAAATATGAATGGATAAAAAATTAATCTACAAAAACCTTTGGTTTTTCTACTCAAAGAATCCTTAGCTTTCTTATATTTAATTCTTGATTTATGGTGGCTAAGCAAAGATTGATAATAGTGCGAATTAATTTTTCAACCTTTTAGCTTCCAAAATTCACTAGGGGTTGAAAAAAGAGTTTCTAACTTGAATTTTTCAGGGTTTTTTTCACCATTTTTCACCTCATCTTTACTGTTTTCATTCTCTTTATATTTTGATTTTTTTTTCTCACAAATCTAGAGTTTAGGTTCATCTTTTGTGGAGATATATTTAAATTCTTTTATTTTGGTTAAAGATCTTATTTAGAAATACATCCAAACTAAGGTGGTGTTGTTGAAATGTTGAGAGAAATATTACAAACATCGTAGTTGAACAAGTGAGGAGAAATAAAACTTTAAGGATAAAGATAAATGATTTATCCCTGACAACAACAAAAGTTTTATTCATTTAATGTGTTTTAACGAGTAAATATCATTTTTTATTTTATTTTAAGCATTGCTGTTTTTATTATTAGTATTTATGATATGACTCTGATCTTATATATATTGCTTAGTATGCAAACTAGTAATGTATATTTTGAATTTTATTTTGCATATTTATAAATTTAAAATTATATATACTATAGACTTGCCTTGAATAATTTTTTATATTTTTATTATAATAAACTAAATACTATTGTTTACTAGTTTAATATATTTACCAACATGCTAAGGTGTTGCAATTAAGCTCCATGGCCTGTGAGCTTTGACTCAAACCTTTTCCTGCTCACTTTCTTCCCAACTTTTGAGAGAAGAAAAGGAAAATATGCCAAAAAAAATCTCAACTGCCACATTAATTACTCTTGCAAAATTGGTGGAAACAGACTTAATTTTCTGAAACTAATTTCTAAGTTTTCACTAAAAATAAATAAATGGCACCAAGTTTCCGTGCAATTAATTATCCACGTCCCCACACAAACAACCAAACCAAAAATTGTTTTTGCATGACGTGATTAATTTCTTTTTATATTTAAATCTTAACGGGATCATTTATAAAAATAAAAATTATTATAATATTTCCATAAATTAGAACGTGAAATAATTAATTACATGAGAGCAAACCAGGTAGTTTATCACATGAACCATGTGATTAAAGTTGGGGTTTTACTACATTTTAAAATTGAGTACTCAAATAGCATTATGTTTGTGGAAAGAAAGCTAAGTTTTTTCTTTAAAAATATTTCCTAATCACGATTAATTAATTAATTTTCATAATTTAAAGAGTATTAATTAATTTATAAAGGCTTAACTATGATGATTTATTGAGATCAAAAGTCTTGATTGGTTTTGGGGTAAACAAAATAAGGGAAAGAAAAAGTCTTAAAGATTAGTCAATATTCAATTTCCAAGTAAACGTACATAATAATTTGAATAATTCATGGCATCCTTTGAAAAAATGGATGGATTTTCTTGATATTCATACTATATTTATTATTTATTGGGTAAAAATTTTAAATATTCATACATTATCAATTAAATTTCGGGTATTTAATAAGTATCAATTATTTATCATTATTTATTAATTAATAAAAAATAAAATAATTAATATATATATTTGAAGCATGTATATTTATATTAAATGATAAAATGATAAATATGTGTTTTATGTCAATATTAAGACATGCATATATCATATTGTATTAAAAAAAATTCTAAATACTATATAAGTATATTTATACAATATAAATATACATTCCATGTTAAGTTTAGGCGGGTTTCAAGTTTTATTTAATAATACTTATATTTTATTTATTATTCATCATATTTTAAAAAGAATCAGATTATTATTAAGGCTCCATAGAGTAGTAGCCCTAGTTTGCCTCTTTGTTAAGGCTCACATAATATCCACAGCCCATTTCAAGGCCTAGAGATAATGTCTCTGTGGTTGTGAAACACGTGTAAATGGCATATCTTATATTTCATGATTTCATCTTTTTATTACACACACGTGTGGGTGTGTGTATTTTAACTAAGCTCATAGTTTAATTACCTCCTATTCTATCCTCAATCAATCAACTTAGTTAATGTGTTATTAATTATTCAATTGAAATCCATATTACATGATTGCAATTAAATTAGAACAATCGAATCATTTAGTAAGATTTGAATGCTGGAACCGTCTTCTTGATCTTTTTCTTTTTTTTTTTTAAATAAAAAAACATGTAAATTGATATGATATGTATAATACTAATTAGATCCATACTAGATCCGTGGACCCATGCAACTCCGTGGAGTAGGATTATTATTATCTTTTTGTGTAAAAATGATGTTAGGTTTCGTAAACGTGTTTAAAAGGAAGAAAAGTTTGTGACTCGGGTTATAGACGTGACCAAGTTAAATAAGTTAATTTTATTTTAATTAGATGATAAAAATAGGAAATGACAACAAATGGATCAAACTAAAATGATTACAGTAACCTAGAAAAAAAAGCCTTTCTTCAAAAGAAGAAAAATAATGTAGCTCAATTTCTAACTCATTAAATACGTAAGGATAAAATTGGGTAAAAAAAGATAAAAAAAAAAATTCAGCCCGAGTCAACCCAAGTGAGCATGACAAACCTGTAACCCAGGTTATATTGGCGTCAATGGAAAAAAAATGAAAAAAAAATCACAAAACCTAATTATCAACAAATCAATTGTAGAATGATGAAATGAAAAAAAATCAACAAATAAAAAAGACCTAAAAAACAATCAAATCCAGGTAATACGACTGAACTCGGTGACCTAGATAATGCTAATGGGATAACCCAATAAGATCAAACACGAAAAATGATGAAGATTAATTTAAAAAAGAACCAAAATTTGAAGGATGGAAACAAAAAAAGATTAAAATTTCTTTTTTTAAAAGCAATCTCATAAAAAGGGTCAAGCCAACCTGGGTTAACTCGTCAAACATCCAGTCCAAATCATGAGATCAAGATAGCTTGAAAGAAAAGAAAATGAAGAAAATTACCATTTGAGAAAACCATGAAACTCATTTCCCAACCAATCAAATGTTAAATGATAAAATTAGAAAAACAAAATCAGTGATACAAAAGGATCCAAAACGAAAAAAAATAATAATTAAAAGAATGATGATCAAAATTGAGATAAAAAGTAAATTAGAGGACAATTAAGAACTTTTTATTGAAGTGTGAAAGTGAAAACAAAATCAATTTAACAAAAGGATAAAAAAATCAAAATAATGAGAACCAAATTGAAAATAAAATAACATATCACAAATCAATATTGAAGGATAAAATTAAAAATAATTCAAAATTTTACAAAAGAGCAAAGAAAAAAAATTAGAAATCAAAAGAATAAAGATTGAAATTGAAATATCAATAAATAATTAGACATCACGAAACTTTGAATGGTCAGTATGAATTTTGAGGAAAGAAGAGAGAGAAATGAAAAAAAATCATCGATGACAAACCATCTCATCATCGATGTCACGCGTAGAAAGATGACGTCGTGATGATTCCAACGACACGGCTAAAGAATATGTTTGGTCGCTAGCGTCACCCACTCTCAAATGCATGTTTGGCACATACTAGCTAGTTTTGGTTTTTTAATTATAGTTTATATTTATTAAATTACTAAATTTTCTCTTAACTAATTTAATTATAACTAAAAAAACCACAATGAAAACACAAAAAAAACCTGTGGATGCCAGTTAAACAAAAATATACTTTTAATGGTAATTTAATTATTTTACCGTGCTTTAAAATATGAAAAGACTTTCTTGTCTCTAATCAATATGATAATGACTAATGGACCTTACAGAAAGACCGTATTATTCCCCAATAGTCAGCTCATTTATTTGTTTAGGGAATGGTAAAATAGCCATTATAATATTACAATGAAAAATGAACCTTCTCACATTAAATAATGTTTTTTGCTCATAATTAGCTTTTGTTAATGCATGAATATATAGTTTTTTTTAATAAAATAAATAAAAATTTATTGATAATTAGAAGACCTTTTTTTTTTTAACTTGTGTATATGAAGAGTTGTTTAATTGGTTTGTTGTTTCTTAAAATGGTTTTTACCTAGATTTGGTCTTTGTACTCTTATATATTTTTTTTTATTAGAGCCTCGTCCTTTTTTTTGTATTGATTATGTCCATCTATTTTTTATTTTGTTTTATAAATGTGATTTCTTCATAACATCATTGGTTAATACACATAAATGATATCTTTTTGTCAAAGTTTCCAGTAGAATGCTTGACACATGTTTCTTTTATAGGATGTGTATTAGCTCTTTGATGAGGTGAAAATCAAATGATTAATTTTTTTCTTAATTAATAAAAAATAACTAACTAAATGAACATAATTAATTAAAATAAATTATTTTTCATGTGTTTATTTTTTATTTTTTTAATACTATATAATTTCATTAATGAAAGAGTTATTATACTAAAAAGGTGTCATGTATGTGTAGTGAAGAGTCAAACTCACATAAATGCCACATATGATGGGCTAGAAACAAGGCTAGAATGAGCTAAAAAAAAGGCTTGAAGGTAGTAAAAATAGGTTGGAATGGAGGTGGATTATCAATCATTTCTCGGCCATTATCAAGGTTGAAAGTGGGAAGGTTTATTCCCTCAATTTTCAACAATAAACAGTGGTCATTAGTAATAGCAAGACGGAGCCAACATAAACAGTAAATGCCATATAAAATGAGTTGGAAGCAAGGCTAGAATGATCTTAAAAAGGCTTGAAGGTAGTAAAAATAGGTTGGAATGGAGGTGGTTTGTGAATCATTTATCGACCATAGTCAATGTTGAAAATAGAAAGTTGTATTCCCCCATTCTCAACTATAAACAGTGGACATTAGTAATAGCAAAATAGAGCCAACAGAAGTAGTTTGCAACATTAAGTAAGGCAAAGAGATAAAGAGAAATATAAGGCAATTACAGAGAGTGAGTGAGCATTCATTATTGTAGATTGTAGTTTTTTCTATATATAATGAAATTGGTTGCTCTAAAGACATGGGCAACTGAACTATGTTAAAATTATATCTCTTGGTTTTTAACATCAATTTCTAGAAATGAAAGTGATCTGAAATATGTTTTGAACACACCACTGAAAAAAGGATGCCAAGGCGAACATAATGGTGAAAATGACATGCAAAACGAAGACTTAAAAAGGCTACATGCTTTTCTACACACTAATAAGAAGCTTTCCATGTGCCTTGTATGTGCAGTTACCCCTCCACACAGAAAACAAATTGCCTCACATGTAGATCATCTTCTTCACCTAAAAACCCAGATTCGTGACCTGTGAAATCATTGTAGTTAATACCTAACCCATCCACATTAACTACGAGGTCAGTGTCATGTTGCCACCATATGGGTTTCACACCATCTTTATGGGTCGATCATCATGACACATTAACATACACATCATCAACCATGTTAGTAAATGGGTCCCATCATCTAAAATGTTGGTAGAGGAGAGCATATAAATGTGGTTAATCCTACATGTAATCAAATTGTTTTGCTTAATCTAAGTCATTCACCAAGTCAGATTTCTTTTGATAAAATCAGAGTTGTTTAAAATACAACTTAGATGATTTTAGATTCATTTATAGCTAATTTAATTATTTTAGATGCAATTTACGATTCCTGATTATCCGTATTCAAAATCAATGGTGGATCACACTTTGAGAAGGGATTACCTAGAGATGGAGCAATATAATGTCATCTTGGTGAATAATGATGTTTACAAGAAAGCAATGGGTTTGGAGAATAAGTAATAGTTGTTTAAATAAAAAAAAAGTTAGATAAATTAGCTATGAATGCATTTGAAATCATCTAAATCACATTTCAAACAACTCTGATAGTCCAAATCTAGAATTGATGGTGGATCACACTTTAAGAAGGGATTAACTAGATATAGAGAAACTTAATGTCATCTTGGTGAACAATGGTGTTTAAGAGGAAGAAATGACTTTGAAGAATAAATAGTGTTTGTTGGAATCAAAGTGTTTGATGGCACAAACTTTGAATTATATTTTGCTAACAAATAGTAGTGATCCAAAGAGCTTATGAGTTGAATTGTTTAATGAAGGGATTCAATTGAAAAACCTAGCCTTATCAAAGATGATTTGACATGGCTTTATACCGTAAGAAAAAGGCAGAATTGGGTGCTCTAGATATCGTGAGGTGTGGAAAGATTTAAGTGGAGAAAACAGATGTAGGCTGGTAAGACAAATGATAACGAGCTTGGGATAAACTGAAGCAATAATAAAGCTGTTAGATTTTGAGGCCTCGATATAAACACCAAAAACTCCCTAGTGAAGATCTCTCCAATAAGTGTTTACAAACAATAAAAGTGAAAATTGTATGGTTGTTGTATGTCAACAAGGCCTTGTAAAAGGGTGATGAAATGTTTCTTACACACTAATAATGAATAAGAAATCAAATCAGAGTTGGTTGGTGCTGGATAGTACTCCATATATGCATGGGCAGGTTGAGGAGAGGATGCTTATGAAACTACCAAAAAAATTCCACCCAAGAGGATCTTTTATCACTTAATCAAGGTAGTGCTTATAAGTTTTTAGAGATATGGTAGAAAATGGAAGGAGTTTCTGGTCGTGTATGATTTTGAGTGGGGGAATGAGAGAAAGTCAATGGTTCGACTAAGCACAAGTTGCCAAGTATGAAGAGCAGTGTTGATTGACTTTCATAGTTGTTGTTTCCATCGTAAAATGAAGAGTTGACTGAACTCTTAGATGAAGAGAGAATGACTTATTGAGTAGTAAAACACGACTCTTTAGTAGGAGTAGAGGGGATGCGCATGGTCTTGGATAAGTAAGATCTTACAAGAGCAGTGAGCTTTTGATGATATTGTAATACTCGAAGAGAGTTCATCACCAGGCTATCAAGGAAAATACAGCCGACATGAAATGTAAAGATGCTCGATGAGCACACCATCTAAAGACATAAATCAAGTGAGAATTAGCCCATGAAGGATGAGGAACTGAAGTTGCGTCATTTATGTCCAAGTGATAGATTATCAAGTGTGGAGATAAACTCAAAGAAATGCAAGCAAGCTACAATGAGTAGAGACAAGGCCGAAGTGAGATGAAATGGAGGGATGGGGAGCTAAAGTTGTGTCATTTATCTCCAGGTGAGAGATAATCAAGTGCGAAGACTACTGAATGTGGAGACAAGCTTCTACAAATACCTGCTACAACGAGCATAAACAAGGCCATGGAGAGAGGAAATAGAGGTTTGAAAGTAGTGAAAAATGGGCTGGAATTGAGGTTGTTTATTTTTCATTTATTGACCTTAATTAAGGCTGGAAATAAAGAGGTCTGTTCACCCATTTTCATCTATAAATAATGACCATAGTAGCAGCAAGATAGAGGTAGCAGGATAATATATTATTATAACTGTAAAAAAAAAAAATTATATCAAGTTTTTAATTATCAAGTCAATTATATTTTTTTTATTTAGTTTACCTATTAATTATCTATATAATTACAATAATTTGACTTCATTTAAAGATTAATTCAAATATACATACACACAAATTTGTACAATGATAATATTTTACAAAAAATACATGTGCAAAAAAAATTTTATATATGGAAAAGATTAATGTTAGAGAAGGTAATGTACGTAGATGTTTTTGTATTTATAAATTAACAAATTAAAATGTTTTATTTATGTTTTTTTCAAGTAAAAAACGAAGAAGAAAGTCCCCAACTCATATATTTTTTATTAATATATTAAAAAATTATTTTTTTATATTTTTAAATAAAAAATACTTTAAATTATAACTATCCTCGAGAAACACATTACCATGTACTAAAAAACCAAACCTGTGGTCGACAATATATATAAAGTGAGAAAGAATAAAAAAAACAAGCCGTATAACTCAACTAGGCTCTTGATGTTGTTTGAAGATTTATTTTTTAAAAAATTAAATTAAATTTTAATTGGATCATAAATTAATTCCATTAGATTAATCAAGTCAAGCTACAAGTTTTTCGTTTTTTTTTTTAAATATAGCTGGAGTTTAATAATTATGGCAATAGCAACCCCAAATCAATACAAAAATTAAAGCCATGGGCTCAAAGTGGCAAAAGTTGTAAAAAGAGCCTTCATGCAGATTCAACAACCCATTAAAAAATGGTTGGGGTATGTCTCTTGGTTTGTTTGTTTGTTTGTTTTTTTTTATTTTAATTTTTTATTATTTTTTTTTGTCTCTTATCAACTCCTCCTCCTCCTCCTATCCATTCCCAATCCTCCTTTATCTGTCACCGCATGTCTGTACATGCAAAAGAGTAAAAGCTCTCCGTCTCACTCATAATAATAATAATAATAATAATAAAAGGAAAAAATTAATTTAAAACAAGCCATCAAAAACCGAGAAAGAAGAGAAGAAGAAGAAGAAGATGCTATCGAAGGAATCAGGTGGTTCCGCCTTCGATCTTCCCGAGGATGTCTTGCAAGTCTTACCCTCCGATCCATTCCAACAACTCGATGTGGCCCGCAAGATCACTTCTATTGCCCTCTCTACACGTGTCTCCGCTCTTGAATCCGAGTCCTCCCTTCTTCGCGCCAAGCTCGCCGAGAAAGACGACTTCATTGCTCACCTCCAGGCTCAGATCGAGTCTCTCGATTCTTCTCTCTCCGACTCCTCCGATAAGCTCTCCCGGGCTACCCAAGAGAAGGTCCGACCCCGGTTTCTTCACCCGGTTTGTTTGGATTTTATTGTTGTTGTTTGACTTTTTTTGCCTTGACGTTGTTGTTTAGGAGAATTTGTTGAAAGAGAATGCGTCGTTGTCTAACACTGTTAAGAGGCTTCAGAGAGATGTTTCTAAGGTAATTAACTTACGGCTTTGCTTAATTGCAGATTTTTGTTACTCCTCAAACTAATCCAGCTTTACATAATTTGGTAATTAATTTCTTCTTCTTTTTTTTTTAACGAAATTGGCTGGCTATAATTGCGTCTAAATTATTATTATTGTATTGTATTGTATTATATTATATTATATTATATTATATTATATTATACATACACTTTACCAATTTTTTTTTATACTATAGTAGCTGACATTGTCGTCACAATTGTATTTTTTTTTATTTTTTATATATTTTTTCTTTCTATATTTGATATTTTTATTATTTTATACTTGTCTAATTATCATTATTATTTTATTTTTATTTTTTAATACTTTTTTTAGTTTTTCTATTTTTTTCTTTACATTGTTTTCTGAAAAAAAAAATATTTTTTAGTTTTTACACTTTAAATATTTATCATATTACATTTAATTTATTTATATCATTTTTTTATTTTTATCTTTATTCTTTTTTAATTTCCTTTTGTTTACACTTTTTTTTTGAAAAATTATTTTAAAAAAATTAAGGAAATCATGTTTAATTGTAGTAATTGTAACATTGTTTTATTTTCTTGTTATATTAAAAATTAGTTTGAGATTTTATATGTTTTTATTAATATATATGATTTTTACTATATTTTTGATTTAAGGTTATATTTTTTACTCAATATTAAAAAACGCGTTAATAACACCTATACATTAATTCTTTTATCTTAAAAAAAATTATTAGATCTATAGCGAGACGAGTTGGATAAACATGTTAACTCTTTATTTTTTATATTTATTGGCACATATGGTTCTCATTGTACTTAGTTAAATGCATACATGGGCTTTTTGATTTATAATTATATATTTTTTTTCACAAAAAAAACATTTGAAAAGCTTGCATGTTTATTTTTTTTCGCTAAAAACATTATTCGACCTGCGGTGAAACGTAACTAATATGAGCCTTGCATTCTTTTTAAAATTATAAAAAGCACTGCCGAAGAATAGTATTTGCTAGATAAATCATGAATGCCCAGGTTCGGGTGTGGATTATCTGCCTAAGACCGGAATGTGAAGGGATTGGATTTAATTTTTTTGAATGTGTGCAGCTGGAAGTGTTTAGGAAGACGCTTGTGCAGTCACTTCAAGAGGATGAAGAAAATTCGGTAAGTTATCCTACGGATTTATTTTGGATGATGAATAATGTTTTATCTTTGCTCCTTCAAGAAAACTGTTGTGAAATAATGTATGGAGGTTTTAGGGTGATGTTGATCTGGTTTTGTGGCAGGCAGGAGCTCCACAGATCATTGCCAAGCCTACACCAAATGGTATGTGTTTTCCTATTTGTTGATGAATTCAAGGCCTTTAAGATGCTTTCATTTACTACTGGAGTTCTGCTTACAATAGGATAAGCATCTCATTTCGGGGTTTCTATGATGGTTTATTAATGGCATATTTGGCCTGTGCTTTAAAAAAAAATGCTTGTATATTGTGTAAAATGTTTGATTAAACATTCCAATTACTTTGGACGTCGCAGTTTCTACATTGATTTGTCTCACAGGACGAATATAGAATTGCCTGGAGGTTTATTGTCACCAATTTCATGATGAGTTGTTCTTATTGTACTAAAGAAAAAGTTGGTCTGGCAGTATTTGACTTGTCATTTTTTTTCTTAATTTGTTTCAGAAGATGATGCCACCCTGCCACCTTCAAGATATTCTTCAATACAAAGCAAGACTCCAGAAATGGGAAACTCATTTGCAGAGGATCGTGAGACAGATGGTATGCCACAAGTTTGTGGTTTTAAGCTTGATTCTTAACACAAAAACCCACCAGACTTAATTTCTAATCCAGTACTTATGTTACTTCATCTCGTTATTTTCATGGCAGCTCCAAGACCTGGCATACCACAGATTCTGCTAGCATCCCAAACAAACACACCCCGGTTTACTCCTCCAGGCTCCCCTCCTAGTTTTTCTGCTTCCGTGTCTCCCACAAGGACATCTAAACCAGTGTCTCCAAAACGACAATCAATGTCATTCTCTATCACAAGAAGCATGGACGATAGATCCTCTGCCTTCTCTTCTCTGTCCTCAAGCCAACATAGTTCTATGTCAAGTGACGCAGGATCACAAGCTGGTTAGCTCTAAAACTTCATTTTAGAATAAGGTTTATGCAGAATTTGATTGATACAGATGCTAGATCTCTCATGCCTTGGATACCATGTCAAATGGCCAGTTACTATGATTTGAACCCCGTACTTTTAAAGCTCTTTGAACTTAATGACTCAGAGTTGCAATTTTTTCCGGGAAATGAAAGGAAGCAATGGGATTAGTTGGAAAAAATGAATCAGTGACGACTGTATATGTCTTCAATGGATTCTGAACAGCTTCACTATATGAATTCAAGCAACTTGTTTTACATTTGATGTCACATCATGAGAAGGAAAAAATTATGCCTAAAAATTTACTCTTCTTTGTTAATTATAAATCATGTAATCGGTGATTTAAAGTAAGCCATATTTTAAGTCTTTCCTTGAGACAAAGATGGAGATGGACTGATTAGTGTAGATTTTGCCTTTTCTGGCGATGGTTTTCGTATTTGTTACCAGATAAGGTTAACAATACAGTGTATGTACGCATACCTTTCAATTTTTTTTTTTTTTTTTGGAGAACAGCCAAAGACAATGGATGGCATTTTTTATGAGCCTACCTAAAACTGTTTTGGGATTTTTCATGTAATTTGTTACGTCATTTTATTAGTTCTTGTTTTTGCATGGTTCAGGACGAACTCGAGTTGATGGCAAAGAATTCTTCCGCCAAGTCAGGTGAGTTTTAACTGGGAAAAAACTTGAATCGTTGCACAATTAATAAAATCTGCAGCATTGAATTACATCATAATCAATACCCATGCAAATGTAGTTTTATAAATCTGGGTAGCGTTCTTTCTTCAAATGCAATTTCTTCTTTTGTTGATCAGGACCCGCTTGTCTTACGAGCAGTTTGGTGCTTTTTTGGCAAACGTTAAGGAATTGAACTCCCACAAGCAAACAAAAGAGGTAAATTTCTCTACCACCCTCTCAATCTGTTGTTAACTTCACTTGATATCAGTTTTCTTCCATGACTTTCTGTAAAATCTCAGGAGACCCTAAGGAAGGCAGAGGAAATTTTTGGTCCAGATAACAAGGATCTTTACACGATATTCGAGGGATTGATCACTCGCAATGTTCACTGAATATATTTCGCCATATCTGTATCCAAAGCCTGCAAGCACTGGTTTTACAACTTTGCACTCTCGTTGTAAATTATTTTTTTCAAGTGGAGACTTTTCTTCGGTACTCTTCAATTTGATATTCTTATGGTGGCGAAACAGTTGATTAAAGTAAAACTTACGAATGGCCTGTCCACAATGAATTGTACAAAGTGTACAATAAAATTACACCAGGAAGGAGAGTTCTTTTCTTCTTCTTTTTTGCCGCAAATGTCAAAGAAGATCTTGTGTGTATGTTCTTCTGGTTGCTTGCATTCCATCTCTTTATCGATAACAGATTCAGCAGCAAATCCGTCACTTTTGAACATTGTTGCACTATCTGGTCCGCATGCATGATTCCTCTCATCATGAAGGAGCATGATCAGGTAGGCCTAGGCCTATTCATTTTATTTTTGAATTGCCATGATCTTCCCTCCGTAGAAAATGGTGGTTGAGGAGTACAGTAGAGAAGCATCTTGAGACCTAGACGCCTTCGTGCATGGAAATTTCTTCATTTATTGAGGCGGGAAACATGAGCACCGTAATTCTGTAATTATTTAAGACATGTTTTTGATTCTGTAATGTAATGTTTTAAAGTATTTTTTTTTTATTTTTTAAAAATTATTTTTGAGATCAGAATATTAAAACAATATGAAAATATAATTTTTCTTTTATTTTGAACAAAAAAAATTAAAATTTTATAGTGTATAGCCTCTAAACATAATAAGAAGATGGATTATAACTGTCTGTAATTCCAGGATTAGTAGGAAATTGTGTGCTTTCTTTAAAAAAAATAAAAAAATGAAATGTTTATTTATTTATTAATTAAAAAGCCAATAAATACTTGGCTTGATTGAAAAGAAATCTGGTTTATGAGATAATGAGAGTACAAATTTTGCTGCAAGAAAGGCTTTTCACAACCTGAAGGGAAGGCTTTCAGGCAATGCGTTTCTTGTGGTGTGCGCTATCCAGCGCAGAAAACATCAATCTCCAGCTAATTGAGGTGCTTCTTTGTCAATCTTTCATTTTCATTTATATGTTTATTCTCCTTGATTCCTCTTAACTTCAAATGATGTTACCAAGTTGGCATCTTATTTTCTTAGCTCCAATTTATGTTTTTTTCCCCTTCCCCTTTTATTTGATGATTAGAGTGTTCTTGGGCCAGTTTGCTTGTTAATCAAGAGTAGGAATCTTTCCATATAATTTTAAGGGCGTGCCTCTCCCACCGCTATGATGTATTTCGAAGAATTTGATAAATTTTCTTTTAAGATTTGAATTTTAAAAGTACATAAAGGGGTTTTAACACATTGTTTTTACACGTTAAAGAGATTTAATTATCTTTAAAATCATTGTAACATGATTTAATTATAAAAGTATCTTAAGATGTCATCTGTTTTTCTTTTTTTATTATGGTTTTTGTTGTTATAATTAAGTTTATTTAGAGATTATTTAGTAATTTAATAAATATAAATATTATTAAAAAACAGTCATATGCATGTGTGACATGCGTTTGTGCGAGCGACATTGTTCGTTAACCAAACACAGCCTGTCGCGGTGGAATTTGAATTGTCTCAGCGACTTCTCCATGATGTGGCGGTGTGTGTCTTTAATGGGTCTCTGATTTGGCGCTGATAGCCTTTTATTTTTTCTCTTCTTTTCTCTCTCCTCGTCGATTTGTGTGCTTGACCCTTTAAATTTTCAAAGAAATCCTTCAATTTGTTTTCCCTTATGATTTGGTTACCATTTTTTTGATTACTATTTAATTTACATTAAATAATTTATAAAATTAGAATTTGTTTCAATTTCATCATTCTTTAATTTTTTTTTCATTTGTCAGATTTTGTTCTCATTATTTAGATTGTTATTTTCTTGATTTGAGATAATTTTTAAAATTGAATTTTTTTTTTGAGATTTCATTCTCCTTTTGTGTTTTTTTTCCTATAAGATTTGATTTGCATTCTTTTGATTGCTATTTTTTTTACATAAGAAAATTATTTAAATTAATTTTTTTAATTTTATTTTCAACATTAAATTGGTTGAGAATTAAGCTTCTTCATTGAGTTCCAGTCTAAGATTTCACAGGTTATGAATTTAAGAGATTAACTTAGGTTTAGAAGATTCGTCCAAATTTGCTTGATTTGTTTTAAGCTCATATTTTTTTTTAGTTTCATCATTCAATATTTATTTAATTATAGATTAGACGTTGTCATTTCTTTTATTTACTTTCTATTGAATTTTTCATTGATTTTAAAAATAATCTGGGTTATCTCGTCCTTCAATATTGAGTTGTTTTGTAATTAAATTTTATAGTTTTATTCCATTTGCTTTCAACGTAGTTATCCTGGTATCACAATTAGGTCACAATTTTTGCTTGCTGATCCGGGTGGACTCGAATCGAGCTTCTTCTTCTTTTTTTGTTTTATCTTTTATCTTTTTTGGATTATATATTCACCTTTAATATTTAATTTGCTAGAAATGGATCTTTAAACGTTTTTCATTTTAGTTTCTATGAGGTTATCGCATTCTCATTTAATTGTTTCTTCGTTATCGGATGAGATCCTTCAACATTTGCTTTTCTTTAAAATTAATTTTTTATTTTAATTTCATCCATTAACATATTTAATTGATTGAGAATTGGTCTTCATGTATTTTTTTCGCTTTTTTTTCCATGGGGTTATCCCAATTTTATGTCCATGATTGTGGGGTTAGTAGGTTAATCTAGTTTGACTTATGGTTTTTTTTAGTTTTTTTTTGAAAATTTTTTTTCCAGTTTCGTCCCATGATATTTTTTTTATAATTAAGTTTCATGATTTTATTATTATTTTTTTGACAGGGTTGCCCCAGTATCTCATCCAAGTCATATATTTTATGTACTAACCTAGATGAGTTTGGGTCAGTTTTTTTTACCCTTTTTTTGTTGTATTTTTTCACTTTATTTATTACCGTTGTATTTTTTTTATTTGTGTTATTAAACTAATAAAGTTTATTAAAATCAATATTCAAGTCTCATATTTATTTTAATAACGCTTGCATCGCATTATAATTTTTTTTTATGTTGGAACATCTATCTACAATAGTCTAAAACCTAAGGTATCCATACCTTGACCCTTCAAATAAAAACCTAATGCCCTTTCTTTTTATTTAAAGGTGAGGAATATTTTTGTGTCAATCTAAGATTATTATTATTTTTTCCTGATAATGTTAAGAACACATCTTTTCACCATAACATGATATATTTAGAAAGAACTTAAGAAACTCATATTATTTTTATCCCAAGAATTTAACCCAGAAAAAAAAAAAAAGATTTGGTTGTTGGGATTAGATCGTCCACCACTTAAGGCACGACTACTTTTGGTGCTTTTATTGTTCTGTCCAATCAAACGGTCATTTAATTTGAAGAGAATCCAGCCGTTCCGTTGATTCGGTTATTCCTTTCCCGGGTTAAAGAGAGGAATTGTTTTATACTAACGTGGCAAGAACCCAGTAGAGAGCACTAATGAGATCTTCCCGGCAGACTAAGAGGACGTGCTTGCTTACAAGCCTTCTTCAATCTACTAATTTTATCTATGAAAATTTAAGCTGATAAGCTCAAAATTTATTATAGAGCAATCGACAACAAATCAGGGAGGGAGAAACTCTCAATGACAGATAAAAGCCGAATTTAGGGCATCCAAATTAGGTGAAGAAGTGTCAAAAACAAGTAATGGGGAATATTTAGAGAAGCAAAGAGAAATCATGCCAACCGCTACTTTCATCTCTCTGTCTGTCTGTCTCTCTCACACGCTTTTCCTCCGTTTCCTTATTGGTTTTGTATCGTCTCTTTGCTTTGCTCACCTCTTCGAAACATCATGGAAGATGTCCAACAACCTTCAGCTTCTTTGTGGTACTTTCTTCATATCCTCTACAGCCTTATTTTTCCTGGTTCTAATTGGAGTTTAGGAATGTTACAGATTGTATAGAGTTACCACATTGTTGTGGATGAATTAGTACCAGAACTTTTTTGTCATTTCGACTGTTATAGATAAATAATGAAAAGAATTTGGTGATGGGAGAAGTTTTTTGTCGTTTCGACTGTCATTTTAGGCGCCTATGTATTGTGTTGTTTTACAGACGGTGTCTCGCAATGGTTTTCTTCCAATTTCTTCAGTCAGATGTTACATAATAATATTGTCATATTTCACTATCTCCATACTAAATCGTTGGCCTTTTTGTTATCATGAGTTGTTTTAACCTGCTTTGGATCCTTTGGGTTTTCGCGCAATCACTGTTTTGTTTTAATGACACAAACTTGTGTTAGCAGCAATGGTTCCCAGGACACTATTGAAGAAAATCAAGAAAAGAAAGCTGTTCCTGTTCGGCGCAAACGACTAACGAGATCAAGGTTTGCTGACTCGTTTTCATCTCATGGTAAAATACTTTGTTACTATCTTTTCCTTCGTGTTTGATGCAACTCTGTCGATTTGTTTTCTTATTGTTATTATTTGAAAGCTTCTGTATCAGATAAGAAATCCTTCACCGTGGAGGCGGAGGAGGAGGAGGAAAAGGAGACCAAGGATGGAACAGAAGAGTCCTCTCCAAGAGGAGTTCTAGAAGATTTCTCTGTTAGCATAGAATCTGAAACTTCTTCCAAGGCAAGCAGTTCAAATAGCTATGAATCTGAGGCAACTTCTCCCAGGGCCAGCACTTCAGGCTCAGAAGGGCAACCGAATGCTACCACTCCCTGGCGTGACTTCTTTCGTGTATTTAAAAAGGGACCTGCAGCGAGCTGCCATCCCCTCCCTCCTCTGAAGAAAGGTACACCAAAGCTAAGTAAACGGAAAAGCAGAAGCAGAAGATTCAGAGAGGAGATTGTTCCAACTCTAACTTCTCCACTAGATGGTGAATTCTGCCATTTCAAATCTTCTTGGAAGAACTTCTCTCTCTCAGAGCTCCATGCTGCAACTGATACTTTTAGCCAAGGTTTATGCTTCTTTCAGAAATTATATTTGTGCTTCGTATCCCTTTTCACCTTCTTTGTGTTAAGATTCAAAAACTTTATTACCGAATTCCGCCGTAAAGTCTGCAACTCCAAATACAATGTACTCTTTGCTATGTTGTAGTATTTGTAGTTGTGGTTGTCTCGATCTCAATATGCTTACGATACCTTGTCTTCTTTCATAAAGAAAATTTAATTGGAGAAGGAGGCTATGCTGAAGTTTACAAAGGGAAATTGGGAGATGGGCAGTTCGTTGCAATTAAACGGCTGGCCAGAGGTTCACCAGAAGATATGACAGTCGATTTCTTATCGGAGCTTGGGATTCTAGTCCATGTTGACCATCCTAATATTGCCAAAGTTATTGGATATGGGGTTGAAGGGGGGATGCATCTTGTCCTTGAATTGTCTGCCAATGGGAGCCTTGCATCTTTACTTTATGGTCTGTTCATTATCCAGATTATTGTGAAGTTCATATCTCCACAAGTTTTCCACCAAAATGATGTATCAATTTGTTTCCTACCAAATGTTGCCAGGCCCCAAGGAAAAGCTGGACTGGCGAATCAGATATAAAATTGCCCTTGGAACTGCTCGGGGCCTTCTGTATCTTCACGAGGAGTGCCAGAGGAGAATCATCCACAAAGATATCAAGGCTTCCAATATATTGCTAACAGAGGATCTTGAGCCCCAGGTTAGCTTTGAAACCTGAAACTTTAACTTCTTACTGCTGTAATATGCAACGCCTAAATGATCTCCCCTTAATCTCTGAATTCGGAACTTCAAATTATTTCAGATTTCAGATTTTGGGCTTGCAAAATGGTTACCAGAGGAGTGGTCTCATCACACCCTATCAAAAATTGAGGGCACTTTTGGGTTTGTAATCCAAAACTTGGACAGGGTCTCTGAATCATCAAGTTATTTAGCCTTGCAATCTGATCTCATTTCTTATCTTGACAGTTACCTTCCTCCGGAATTCTTCATGCATGGAATAGTAGATGAGAAGACAGATGTTTATGCTTACGGGGTTCTGTTATTAGAGCTCATTACTGGAAGGCAAGCCTTAGATAGTTCACAGCACAGTCTTGTAATATGGGTATGTATGCTGCTTCTTTCTGATTCTGCGTGATTCAAGTCTCTTATGTTGTATTTCCACCAAGAATTTATGCAGTTTTGACCAATGTTGTTGTCAGGCCAAGCCTTTGCTACTGAATAACAGCATAGAGGAGCTTGTTGATCCAATCCTCGCAGATGCCTATGACTCAGAACAGATGGATCGTCTGGCATGTACAGCTTCTATGTGCATACATCTATCTCCTTCAGAACGACCTCAAATGAGCCAAGTATATTTTCTTCCCCTAGAAATGCCTCAACAGTTGTTTTTTTTTTCCTTGGTTTTTTAAAAGCTAGATTTCTCTGCAGGTTGTAAGGGTTTTGCAAGGAGATGAAAGCAGTTTTGAAGAATTAAAGCAACGACAAAGGACACCCTCGATTGAAGACCTCTACGATGCAGATGAAAACGATTCGACAGAGTATCTGAGCGATCTCAATCAACAGATGGAGGTGGTTTTGAGCAACTGTAATGAAAAGTCCGAAGAACACGGGCGATCAACTGAGTGCCTTGATGATCCGAATCAACAGGAGGAGGGAGTGGCTGTTCTGAGCCGTTCTGGGATCTAAACCATATCCTTTTCTCTTCACAGGGTGTTGACCCCAGGATGTCATTGCTCTCCTGAATCTTTATTCTAACAAGACTCACCATTGGATCCAAAAGAGTTTGGAAAAGCAGAAAAAAATGAAAGCCAGGAAAGGAACTGTTGAGACCATGTAAACACGTTTCTATCCTGGTAATGCTTGCTTGCTTCATGTATCATTATAATTCTGTCATGTGTAGTTCTTACTAGCTGTGGTGTCCGCGCTACACCGTGGGCATCAGGTGTTGATTGTGCATTTTTGTAATATCTTCTTTGCTATGAAATGAAAGGTAATTGTTCGAATGTAAAGTGTTTGATCTAAATATGATCGAAGAGCACCGCCAGTACAAGTATAGTGATTAATGCTCCTGTCATAAAAAGAAAGAAGAAGAAAATTTACATGAAAAAGAAATGAGCACTGCCCTTTCCCCTTCGCTTTTGATGCCAAAATCCTCTTGCACTGCTGCTCAAATGGCTGTTAGAAATTCTCTCTTGTCTCTCTAATCAGGTTGAATTCATGATAGGAATCTTCTTACGCTGTTTTCATGATGCATCATCAGATCTATTACCTGTTGGTAAAGATCATGGAAAAGAGCAATGCGAGTGTTCTAAGCCACTTTCTCGCTCCTTCCCCTTCATTAATATTTAAAAACAAGAGAGGCAGTGCAATGAAATTCCTGGAAAAAGCTCTTGGAAGAAACTTTGAAAACCTCTCACATATATTTTACGTGTTCCTTGACATTTCTTTAGCTTGTAAAAATCCACCATGAATTTAATTTTGAATTTCACAATTCAAATACTGTGATCATCCGTTTACCATTTCAGCACATAAAAAAAAGTTTATTTTTGATGGATTCATGAATTATTATTTCCAAAAAATGAATTTTTCTGGACAGAGATCTCAAAGTTCTAACCCAAAAAATTAAGAAACGGAGCAAATTATCGAATCAATTTCTTGTAGTTAAATAATAAATTCTACTCTGCTAAGCTGATGAATCATGCGTGTTAGTGTGTACTATTTAATTTATTATAAATTAATAAACGTCGCCGTTTTAAGTTCAACGCATGTGTCACGAACTTTGATTTTCCTAGAAAATCTTGACATTTTTCCCAGAAAATATCGCTCTCCATCCTCTCAAATTTGATGGCTACTTCGATCTACCCCCTCCAGTTCCTGTTTCTACTGACGATCTCTGCAACTCTGCATAAATCCAGCTCTTACCTCTGTACTTCGAGCGCCATTATCAACCCTGCCAAAGTCAAGCCAAGGTCTCTCTCTCTCTCTCTGTTTTTGAAAAGATCAGCAGTGGCTGCTAATTTGAGTGGAAAGAGTAAACTTAGCCAAGATCGAACCAGTTCTGGAATGTTTATCTCTAAAGCAAAGGTTGTTTTTTTATCCACTCCCTCTTTACTGTCTGCGCCTTTTCTTTTCTTTTTTTTTGGGTCGGAGGATCGAACTAGCTAGATTTTGCTTATGTTTTTGTAAGGTAATTTAATTAATTTCCTTTTCTGTTGTAGGATCCAATTGTTGCAGGTGCAGAGGACAAGATTGCAACTTGGACTTTCTCCCAAAAGGTGTGCTGTGCTCTATAATATGAAGAATGCTTAGTATCCTAATTTTTTCGAGAACTATTTAACTTTACTGTTATTTCTAAGTTTTCACTTCAACAACATTCACATACTGAGCAGTCAGATTCAATTGCATATTCATCTCTAAGATTGTTTAGGATGCTGGGATTGGAATAGTGCCATTTATTTCTGCCTTCAAAGCTAGGGCCACGCCTTGCTGCATGAGGCCATATATAGCTTGTGTCAAGATCATTCCTAGCCTGCAATAATACCACTTTTTTCCTGCATGGAAGAGATGGGATTCTTTGTTGATATGATTTCTACTTTGCTAAACATGTACTCCCTCTTTCCCTTAAAAATAGTCAGCGGGATGCAGGCTTCCAACTGATCAAGGGGGCATATTAGCATACTCAAGCTTGCTTCATGAGAAGCTGATCAAGGTGGTGTCCATTTTCTTTTTCCCTTAATTTCTTGCCACTTAAAAGTAGATGGATAATAATCATTGAATTACCAACAATGTCCTAATGGCGGCGGTTCCAATAAATTGAATTCAGAAGAAAATTGGTTAAGATTGTGAGTTGCCTATAAGTAATACAAGCATATTTGAATGAAAAGGGGAGCATTTGCAAATTGGATTTGCCAAAATAGACTATTTTCTTTTCGGAACAGAGGGAGTAATTTCTTGCTACTCATTGTCATACTGCTTGAAAAAGCTTTTGAGTGTAATAGAAGAGCCTATTAAGAAGCTTCTTGTTTTCAAGAGGCCATGCCTCACACTTTTGATGCCTAGTGCTATCTAATTTCTAAGATTTTAATATATTCAAAATCCTAATATTGATTGTCATTGACCTTTGGATGCAATTTGCAAGTGATGCTCTATATGTTTGGAGTTCAGCAGTTCATAGGGGTTTAGGTTTGAACTTCGCTATTAAAAAATCATATTTAGAATGAGCATAAATGATCTGCCAAATTGAACTCTCAGCTCCAAAGAAAGCTCTGCTTTCAAATACATGAATCATAATATACTGGTAAAGAAACAAGAAAAAACATGAATGTGAGAAATTCTATTGAGATTTGGTCGTGGTGTATAGTTTAATGGCTTGTTCTTACTTGGTATATGAGTTCTAATATCCTGTAGTTGCTATACTGTTTGCTTCTTTCTGTTGTATTCTCTTGCAAGAAATTTTTTAACATTGCTTGCTCCCAAAATACATAATAATATGTAACATGTGCAATAATTAAGATTTTCTCTCCCCCTCCCTCTCCAACAAATGGGCGTGATAGTGATCTGTATTTCTTTTGGTCAGAGAATGGGGAAGACATACAATTATTGAGATATGAGCATGGGCAGAAATTAATATGATCCCCGCTATGATTACTTTGCTGACAAGGTTAATGTTGACCGTGGTGAACACCGGTTGGCAACTGTACTCGTGTATCTTACAGATGTTGAAAAGGGTGGTGAAACGGTCTTCCCTTCAGCTGAGGTCAGTTCAAGTGCCTTTTTCTTTCTCATTGTATATATGCTTGTGTTGTTCCATTTTGCAAGAACTTCAACTTTTATGGTGCTAGAGAATTTGGTTTAGTCTCAAATACCTTCCAGATCAGGCTGTCTGCATGTGATACATGCTGATAGGCCTAGCACATCTCTTGGGATAGCTACAACATTGGTTGTATTCGCTTTGACCTAATTGTGCAATCACTTCTCTAAAATTGAATTCACTAGCATTGAGAAAGGGAGGTGTACAGAATGTTGGTGGGAGAAATCATTGGTGGTGGCTTTGAAACACTCAGAGGGGATAAAAAACACTGTTTTATTTCAACAACAATAAGCTTACAATAATTAAACAAAAGCTCTTAATACACGCCCTCTCTTTCTCTCTAGTGTTTCTTTCTAATCTCTCCACACATAATAGCATATACTTAGCTGCCCATTTATACACAAATTGAAAGTAAGAAAAAATCAAACTTCAAGTGTGAAGGCGGCTGGCGGCACATAGCTGGTGGTTGCCTTCCTTGACCTTCTAGATTGAGTTTACCACAACAAATTCCCCCTTTAAACTCAATCGAGGGATGTCATGCCAAGCATGAACCTCAATCTGAT
>Ga0325410_1000421_pt1 | contig 43574 bp, 28 predicted proteins | sample PopdelMetagenome_16_FD_206182 | JGI IMG/M metagenome (GOLD analysis project Ga0325410, IMG submission 206182) | Populus deltoides microbial communities from Bellville, Georgia, United States - Xylem-PdIQD-R3 | ecosystem: Host-associated > Plants > Phyllosphere > Stem > Wood/Secondary xylem...
AGGTAAGGTGACTTGTCAATGTATGCATATCGTTCATTTCTGTTCCAGTACAAAATGATCCGATTAGTGCAACAACGTGACCAGCTATCACCTACACAGCATCATGAAACAACACAGTTAAGAGATCCAAGTGACACGGGAAATGGACTAGAAAAGCAATAAAAAAACAAAAAACGACATGCCAATAACTTCAGCAACCATGCAAAGAACAGATTTTAGTATGTCGGGAGCCAATAGAGATTGAGCTTACCCAATGAAAATGATAATTGGAAGGAACCTTCCATGTACCTAGTTGTCACTTGATTCAATAAAACCACCTTGAAGAGCAAAAAAGTCCTGAATCAGTGACAAAAGGATAATAAAGAACAAGCCAAATTTAAGACAAAGTCCTGTCGCATGACAACTGCATAAATGGCATCATTATTCTTTTCCTAAAGGAAACATGCAACATCATACTGATGAGATAAGTGGTAAGCATGCTCAAAATATACTGATATCAACACAGTTCCAAAAACTTTTCTCAACTCTGTCAACTGGTGTTTGCATATCATATCTGAGATTCTGAAAGGGGAAGAGGGGACAGAAAGAAATCTGCAATATAATGAACATATATTTGTTACCGCTAAATTGCACATTTTTGCAAGCTTCACAAGCTTTAATGCCATTTCACCAAGTATTCGGGTCCTGAGGGCCAGGTCTTCAAAACCTTGACGGAAGTGGAAAGCAACACTATCAATGATAACAATCTTAACCTGGTAAAAAATTGGATAATCAATCAAGGGGTAACAATTGTAATGCACTAAATGATAAGTTGGCCCTATAGCTTTTAGTTCATGCAAGGAAAAGCAGTAAGAGAATTGGAAATTTATTTGTCAAATATTAAACCAAAGAGAAGTGTCTCTATTAGCAATTATAAGTAGGAGTACACATAGCGATGGAAAACTGTTCAGAAGCATACTACAGCATCCCATGGAAAAAGAACAAATTGAGACACTTCTTGAATCTAACCACATCACTTACATCTTTGTGATCTGAAATGAACTCTTCCAAGTAATTTATCAGGGCAATTTGCTCTGTATAACTGCAGATGCGGAAAAAGTATAAGTTTTCTAGGACATCCTTGCACTGGATTTCACCTTGGCAGGCTTGCGAATCCTTGTGTAAGAACCTTTTATATTCTGAAATGTCCTCTACGCATGCTTCAGCAATTTCTTGAGCACGCTCTCCCATAAAACTACCTTCTGTATCTAAGCATGGCATAATTTCAACAAATTAATGGCATAAATATAACAAAAGGTCTGCTCCGAAAGCAATAAAACATACAACAAACATCATGAACTACCTATATAAATTGCCTTTCCTCCTAGGCCACCACAATAAGATGGCATTTGAACATTGACAGCAAGTTGGATCCTGTGAATTCAAATATAAACTATGCTTCAACAAAGGTGCAGTGTGCAGATGAAAAAGAATACAGAACAAAAGGATAAAATCGCATACCCCAGCTGTGTTTTACCAATGCCAGGTACTCCACCTATAAAGAATAGGAAACAACAAATAATTAGAAAAAAAAAAAAACCCTGATAACAAGAAATCCAGGAACTATTATTGCTCAAAGAATTTATAAAATTCACAAACTAATGGCTTCATTAACTTAGAAAAGAGGAAATGATGACAGACCGATTTCTGTAACTTGTTTGCAACTTATTCCTCCACCTAGGATGTCATCCAAATCCGCACAGGATGTGGTAAGGCGTGTCATCAAAGACCTCTCTTCATGAAGCAGATCCCAGGCATTTTGTGGATCTGTAGTCACAAAAAGATGCAAGTGGTGAGCTGATTGCATTCAATTAAATCAGGTAGAAAATATGAAAACAGGCAGAGGGGATCCAATAACCATTATCCTGCACTTACTGAACTGAAGCTGATACATTTTACACATATTGTTCAGGGGTCACAGTTTATATGTTAAACTATAACACAACAGAGAGAGAAAACTGTAATCATTTCATTCCATAAGTTCTAAGTAACCAAATATTAAAATAGAAGTTTATAATTAAATTTAAAATGAGCAGATATGTGCCTTTAGCAAAGGTAAGCAACTTTCAACCGCAAACCATTTCTGTAGTGCATGAAAAGTCACATGGTCACACTTGCGAGATGAATTGCAAAGTGTCTAGTCTAGTGTCTAGCATACAAAAGTATCAATTGGCAGAATCGTTTTGTTGCCAAGTATATCACCAGCTAATCGTTGTCACAGCATTACAAATCTTGTTTGGCTGTACTAGGACTAACAAAAAACCCTAGGAGAAGTTGGGCACGACACAAGACTAAAATAAATAAATAAAAAAAACTACCAACTGCAATCCAGTCTTTGGGATTGAGGCTTTGTTGTTCTTGTTCTTGTTGTAGAATAGCATTGCTTCCATCCAATCCATCCATCAGACTACCAGGTGATGATGCTACCTTCAAAATTTCAAGAGCTTCACCATCTGAAATTTCTAAATCTTTTCAAGCACAAACAAAGTAAGCAAAATGAAACCATATCACACTAAAGTAATATTAAAACAAAACAAAAAGAAAGTGGAACAGCAACGGAATCCCCGCAAACAAGTGACATGGATGCAAGAATTAAAACATTTCCAGCAACCCCATGATGAAAAAGATTACATATTCCACTTAAAGAAAACAAAACCACAAAGGAACACGTATACTTCAAGAGGTTATGCTTCTAGTGATATTACAACATAAACATCAAACTGAAACCCCATTCCCATTATGAAATATCTTGAAAAATTCATTATATACGAAACCCAATTACCAGTATTGATTCAAGAAGTAGATTACAGTGGTAAAAAGCGCTTAACCATTCGCTTAGGAATAACGACAAACACTTGGTGTGTGCAAGAAAGATAGGATAAAAACAGAAAAATCAGAGAAGCATGACAAGTAGCGAGTGACTAGAAGAAAAATATGGCGCTTGGAAAGTAATTTACCAGAAGCAAGCTCTGAAAGGAAACTAGAAGCAAGTAAAGCGAGGGAAGTGTAGCCTACTGGCTGTTACTCCTCCTTTCTTTCCCTCTCTGCTTTGTTGACGTTGGTATACTTGAAATTTCGAGAGCGAGTAAAAAAAGTTCGTCTTTTTTTTACAATTACGGAAATACCCCGCTGATTTAACTAAAAATGAAATTTAATTTTCATTTTAAATGTTTAACAGTATGGTATATTCTTTTTAGTAAAGTTTCAAAATAAAATTACAAGTATCAAAGAAAATACAATATCAGAATTATATTTTGAAACGCATTAAAAAAATATATAAACATAAAATTACAGAGCAAAAATGGGGAGCTAGATGGTAAGAAAGAAGATTAAATAGTTTCTAGTTCAAAAAATAGATAGACTAGTGAGTTAATATTACACTTTAAACTTAAGGAATTCAAAATTATTTATTTCACTACATTAAATCTCAGTTTTCATAATATTATTTTTATTGCTAAGTTTTAAATTTAAATACTTAATTTCATTTATTGTGCTGTGCACTAGCTTCGGGAGCATTTTACTCCACCATATTAATAGAATTTCAATTCTAATCCCACCTTGATCTAAATTTTAATAGTATAATAAAATAGAAGCAATAAAAAATTGATATGGACATATGAAGATCTGACACGTACAAGTTTGAAGCGGATACTAATTAGGAGGGTTGACACCTTTGCATTCCTAGTTTCTAGAAGGTAAATAATAAATATTAATTTGTCATGATTGTGAATGGAAAGGGATAGTAAATAATTACAAGTTGTCTGAAAAAACCGTTCCCACGAAAAGCCACCTGGTTATTCAATAAATAAATTCATTGCATTGCTAATTACTAGGAGGTAAATAGTAAATAACTGACGAACACTTAGCTCAACTGGTAATAAGAGAATTTTTTTATGTTTAAAAGGTCTTGTATTCATTTTTTTTAATAAAAAAAGAGAGGTAAATAGGAAATACTAATTTATCATGTGATCTAGATTCTAATGCTCTTTGTCAATCCGTCCCTCTCTCTACCTTTTCTGCCAATGATCTCTACTCCTACTTCTAACTCCTGGAGTAACTTTATAAGTGTGTTTAGTATTATATTATAGTTATAGTTTGAAAAAAATTATTTTATAAATTTTTTTTAATTAAAATTAGTTTGGAAAAATAGATATTTGTTTTAAAAAAAACTCTAATAGTCTAATCAGAATATCTCTACCCCAAACCCTTATTGGATTTATGATATTGGATTGAAAAAGAGATAGATTAATTCACAACTCTAACACTTTTGGTTGTTGGTTTATCACACTACTACCTTCAGAAACATTAATAAAAAATTTCTATCAATAAAATACAGTAAATTTTACCAACTAAATATTTTCTCGTTATATTTATTAATAAACATCAATAAAAATATTTACTCAATATATATATATATATATATCTCACTCCCTATTTGTTCTTCTTCCTTTATTTTTCTTTGCAACAAACAGTACATCCCTTTTCTATTTTTTAATTACAAATCAACCTTCCGTTACAAATCCGACCACCTCAATACTTAGTTTGTCAGTATCCGTGTTTTTATTCAGATTTTATTGAGGATTCTCCACTTTAAGTAAGCAAAACTATCCATTTTGTTATTTGAATTCAATTTTAAAATTTTAATTTTTATATATTGTATATTTTTGTAGTATACGTATTTTATTTGGATGTTTACTTGTTTTATAACATTTTTCATATAAATTTGTAGTATGAATGTATGATTTGTACATGTTAGGGTTTGTTTGAGATTTTATAAAGTTGTATTTGTTTGTAAATTGATGAAAATTATTTTGGATTTGTGACGAATTAGGTGTTTTGTAATAAATAAATAATGGTTTATTTAACGAGTCCATTTTATATTTTATCGATTTTATTATTGAGTTAATTTTTTTGGTAAATGTATAGAAATTTAAATTTATATAGATAATTGATAATAAATTAATAGTACTATTAAGATAAATTGAATAAGTTTGAGTTAAACTAATATTTACAAATTTATTTAGTTTATATAATTAATTAATATATGTTATTATCAATATTTTATATATGTTTGATATAAGTAATATATTATTATTCATGAAAGTTTTAAGATTTACTTGGAAGGGTTGCGTAGATGATGAATTATTGCAATTAAATTCAAAATTTTATTAATTATGCACTAATCCATGCAGGGCTCTGGCTCCTAACTTAGAGAAATTTCAGTATGATCGAGTTTCTTTTATATGTGATACTATATTCCACATTGGCTGGGTTATAAGAAAACCAAATAAAATATAAAAAGTAATTTAGAAGAAATTCTTATTTTACAAAAAGATAGTAAGCCTATGGACCTATATATACATGAACAACTTAGAAGGAAATACAAAAGCACTGCTTTAGTTCCCTTAAAATGAGGATATATATATATAGATTTCTTTTTTTGGAAAAGCTATTAATTAAGCATAAAGATATTATTAATGGAATAGGAAAGGTTTATTGACACCATGCAACCTTGGATCAAATATTAGTCCTCTTATTGTATAATATAAGCATAGTAAGAAACTCATAAATAAATAAATAGAAAAACAGTACTACAATGAAGACCTACCTTGTACAAATATAAAAGCAAGAATAATAATTTCTTATTTTTTTTAAAAGTGATTTTTTAAAAATTAAATATCTAGAAGTGAATTATTTTTTGATATTTGGTAGTGTTATGAAAAATAAGTTGGAAAACACTTTCCAGTATTTGGTTATATTATGGAAAATGAGCTGGGAAATAAATTATTAATATTTTATTTTTTAAAATTTTATTAAAATAATGAGGAACAAATCTTACAAATTAAAAGGTTAAATGAGAATAAAATTGAAAAAAATCTAATTTCATAAATTATCTCAAATAAAATAAATAACAATCAAAATAATAGAAATTAAATCTAACATATAAAAAAATTGAAAGATGATGAAATTAAAATAATAATAATAATAATTTCATAAATTATTTCAAATAAAATAAGTAATAATAAAAAAATAAAAACCAAATTTGATAGATAAAAAATTTCAATTAAAAAAATAATAAGAGAAAAGCAAATAACAATCATAAAAATAAGGATCAAAGTTAATATAAAAATTAAATTAAATCAAATTTTAAGGGATGAAATTGAAAAAAAAATTCAAAACAAAATATATAGCAATAAAAAATTTGAGGACCAAATTTGATGTAATTAGCAAATAATATAACATTTCTAAATTTTTCACAACTTCTGAAAAGTATTTTCCGTCCAAAATAAAAAGAAAATACTTTTCTGAAAATCAAACCAAATTTTTCTTTAACTGGAAAGTGTTTTCTGTTAAGTAGTTTTTCTAATAACAAAAAAAAAACATAAAAAATTTTTAAAAATAATTTTTTAAAAATTACTTTCCCTGAAATAAATTGGCTAAGCAGAAATTCTTACTGCCTAGTACGTACGACACGTCCATGGTAATTTTTTAGTCATCCACTTGGAACAACATTTATTATTTTTCAAATAGACTGAAATACAACCATTCATCTTTGTTAAGGAAAAAGTATATTTCTTTATAAACAAAAGATTATATTATAAAACAAAGGATTTTCATTTACTAAACAATAAAAAGTAACTTGAATGTTAAGTTAAAGGAATTTCTAATGTCCAAGACAACAGAAAATTATCGTTCTAAAAGCAAAAATACAAACCAATCAGATCATGATGACACGGAGCCATATATAAACAGAACATATTTCCATGCACGAACAACTAAATGAAAAAACAAATGATTAAAGAAGATCCAAGATGATGGAAAGTAGCTTAAGATTAATTATAGACTTCTATAATTTACAATAAACTTTATTCACACACACACACACACACACACACACACACACATATATATATGGGGGTGTAAAACCAGAAAGGATTCTCGAACAAAGGTTTATATTTAATTTAGACAGATGACCGGTAATGGAATTAATAACCCACATTTACCCCGAATAGCTTGACCGGCTTCTTCACCTCAATCTTGTAAAAAGCACAGCCAACTTTATTTTCAAGCTTAGAGAAAGTGATTTTATCACCAACAGCAAGATCTTTGCTGGAAACAAATTTGCTCCAATCCTTGGAGATAACAGGTTTCGGATTGTTCTTTTTGCGAATGGTGCAGCGGAAAGTCCAGACTTGCCCACACTCATCCATTACGTGAAAATCCACTGCATGGCCTCTCCCAAAGCATGGCAGGGACCTGAGACACTTGGTTGGAAATGACAATCTTTTCTCAATGTCGGTCTTGGTTAGTGACTTGGAAAAGATTGCCATATATACAAGTATTTAGGGGCAAGTGATCAGTTATTTCTCTCTGTGGTATGTGTGCTGGAAGGGTTTGAAGTGCTTTAGCTTACAAGTGTTTTTTATTTCTGAAAAACTGGCTTTATATAGACAAGGTTAGTTTGATAGTTTTTGTGGATTTCGCTATCACTAAGTTAGTGCTGCAATAGTACAGGGTATAGCAGTGACGATTTTTTTCTTTTAATAAATTTTAGAAATTATTTTCGGGATCTGTTTTATTTAAACAAAACCAATCATTTAATATATACACCAATTAATCAGATAATTTTAATATACAAAACCCGATACACTTGTTTGGCTCGTATGGATTGTTTCAAGAGGCTTATGTTTGTCTGATTTTATGACTCGTCAACTAGACCTTCAAGTTCGATTCTACTTTAGGTGTTCTATATTATAGCTTCAGATCTTGAAAACACTTGTGACTAATTATGTTCCTATACTTGAGATCATTCCATTTAAAATAGCATGCACACTATCTTTAATGGATATATCTGTTCTAATTCATTTCCTCACAACTCTCATCTCCTTAGCTTTTATCAATGTATAATCCTCCTCTTGATAGTACAGCTCCCTCATTGTATATACTGTATTGGAGCTTTGCCCCGGAGACAGATGATGTTGACACATTCCTCAGGAAGAAGCAGAGTCTGAGAACTGAATGATTTGTTTTTCATTTCTTTGGATGAATGCATGATTTGATACTTTATGTCTGCCAAGTGTTAATTAATGTCAGCTCTTTTTATATCAATATGTAACCTCTCACAGGATGTTCCTCGATCAATTTCGGAACTCCATCTTTTTGACTATATTGACTGGTGTTTCAAGTCGGACCGGAACAACTGGTCACGACCAAAAAGCTTATGACTTGGCCAGATAATCAGTTCAGGTTGAAGCCAAAGACCGGACATGCAAGAGACGCTTAATCGCATTCAAATATTGGTTGAGCTAGTGGGTAATACATTGCCACGATTAAAAAGAAGAAAAAAGAAAAAAAAATGATCATAGCTTAATTGCAGGGATTGAACTTGATATCTCTATCTATTAAAGTTAATTGCTCATCATTTTACCCTTTTTTGTTTCTATTTAATATGTTGCAAAATATACATACAAGGACTTAATATTCTCGTCGGTAACCATCTAATTAAATGATCTAGTAGCTTCAACTAGTTATTGTCCAAGTATTGGGTTTAATAACATTGATATTCACAAATTTTGGGTATTGATTTTCCCCCCCTTTTGTGGACAAGTGGCGCACAAGCGGGCCTGGTTTGCCATGAATGTTTCCCCTATCGTGCAAACCTACCAAGAAATTCTATTGACTGATTAATTCTTGGTTCGTTTCTTGATTGGAGTGGTGGAGATACCTTGCCTCAATCTGCTCTCGATCCTAACATCATGTGGCCCTGCCCCCTCCTCCACTATCTACTACCCTCGTCTTCGTCGTCTTCCTCGTAGTTCCCTCTTCTTCTTCTTTTTTAATCTTTAGATAGGTTTCATCTCTAAGAACATTCATGCATGTAACAACATTAGATCAACTTCTGGCACAGACACGGCACCTTTTAATTACTTTATGGTCTAGTTGGAATTGTACATTCTATAAGTAATTGGTTGTGAAAAAGAGATGTTGATATGGTGCAAAACTACTTTGAAAAAAAGGATTTGATGCTGAAATATGCCATGTGTTTCTAATTACTATTTAAATGAAAGAAAAGCATTATTTGAGACTGAAAATCTTAGTTCACGAGTTATTGTTGATTAGGGACAATCAGATTAACATTGCTTCATGGGAATAAAAAGAGATTGCAAGCAGTAGTGGCTAGCAAGTGAATAACACGATGCATAAGAGCAATAAAAATGGAGAAAGGGTATCTGGTTTATAATTAATGAATTTATGTACAGTTTGGTGATGGTTTTGTGGGCAAAGAACACATTTATTCCTCAACTATCACTCAATTTTCGTTATGATCCCTAAAAAAAACAATTTCCAATTGCATCCCCTATCCATTTACAATATCCGATTAGCGCTCTCCTTAATTAAAAATCTTGCCTTTAAAGTCATAAGAAAGAGAGACAATTATTATCATAAAATGACACCCTTTTTTCCGTAAATCTTTTAATTTTCCCTTCGGGGCTAATTAGGTAACATTTGATATATATAAATGGTAATTAGGATGAGATTGCACGTTGCAGATGGAGGGCAAGTATATGCTTTGCCCTTTGTATTTAGAAGAAAATCAATTCAAAGCTAAGAGGTTACGTAACAATTATTGTTTATTTAATTTTTCAGACAAATTGTATTAACTCGGTCTTTTTACAACTCTCTATTAAGAAATTTAGTCCACTTTATGATAAGAAATTATAAGGTCGGAAGACTTTAGAAATGGTCGGTCAAATTGGTTCGGCGCCCTTTTAACTTTATTTTACAACAGTATAAGTTGCAGTCCATTTCCAAGACATCCGAAAAGTTGGAAAAACACTGCTCGTTTCCAGGTAGAAACACTGAGGTCTCAAAAAGAAGACTTTTTTTGTAATTAGAATAGACTTCATAATACACAGTCATGAAGATAATTCAGAATAAACCATAAAATGCTCGTCTGCAGGTGGTGGAGGATCAGACCTTCACATGCAGAAGCCCCCATTTCCAGGCCAAGCTTCGTTACAATATTGCAGTAGCTAATGAGATGAAAACCATGGTATTCGTTCTCCTCGAGATAATATCAATATTGGTCTTTTACAAACAACATTGTTTACAATATTGGCGACTTTCTATATCAAAAGGAAGCTGGTGGTAGCAGAAGTTTGAGCTTTTCAAATATGACAAGTTAGAGAAGATAGATTCCATTACAAAGTAACGATCGAAGCTACTAGCTTGTTTATGTCAATCCTATGACTGGTACTTGTTAATTGTATGTTCCAAAAAAAAAAAAGAAGCCAAGAGGTGTCGGGATTTACTTGGTTGAGAAATGAAAAGGAGAGGGAATTCCATGAATAAAAGAGCAAAATGATAAAGCCTCACTTAAATTCATTAATATTCCACTTCCATCCTTGTAGTTTAAAATTTCCCTTCTCAGTTTTAAAGTTTCATTTATGATGCTCTTAATTGACTACTTTTTTTAAAAATTTGATTTTTATTTTTTTTTATAAGTTCTTAAGACTTATTGTGAGATATTATAACATTCTGAATTTGAGAGAGATAGATATATATATATATATATATATATATATATATATATATATATAAGGAAAAGGCCAGCTTTTTGTTAGCTATGTAGTAATAAAGGGGCATTGAAACAAATGAAAAATAATAAAGGTAAATCTAAGGAATTTTAAACCATGAGATATAAGTGAAATATTGATGAATATAAAGTTATCCATAATGGTAGGTAAGGGAGATGTGTGTCTAATAGGATCTTTTAATAGGTTTGGGTCGGCTTAATGGCCCAACCCCAAGCCTAGCCCATTAATGTAGTTGGTCAGATAAAACACCTAAGACAGACAAAAGCTTTCAAACCACAACTAAACTCGTCCTTTTGGTTCAGTCGAGAACACAGTGTCTATGTCGAGTGTAAGATTTACTTGATGGTTAAAAATAAACATATATCCCTACTTAATCACTAGAATTTAACAATAATTTTTTTAGTTTTCGTGTGCTTTTGACCATTGAATTCGATCAAGGGCGTGAGATTATTTTTAATATATGAAATTTACTTGAAAATACCACCAAATTATATATGCGCGTGCGTTCACAAACACACAAGTTTTGTTATTATTTTCGTAGTCTTAGATAAGATTATAATCGTGTAAGGCAGACTTGTTTGTATTATCCAAATTAAATTGAGATTATCTCTTTTTTTTTTGAAAAATGGCTCTTTATGTTTGTTAAAGCCCTGGAATTTATATATTACCAATAAAATATTAGTTTAACGATTAAAACATTGTTATATTTTATAAGGGTAAAAACACAAGTTCGATTCTTATAAAATATATTTATTGGGAGAGATAGTCACGAATCTCGAATAAAACTAGTTTTACTCTTTAAAATGGCACAATGATACCCAAATAAAAATTAAAAAAAAAAAGCAATGGAATTTATAGCAATGTAAATAATTACAGTGGATTATACTTATAATACGATAAACTTAAATTATAGGACTCACTTTAATTCCCACGTATAATATTAGCCGACAGCTTAAGAAACACGCACCATATCGAACTGCTTGAGAATGGTTACTTCTCCCAAAGCTTAACAAACACGCACCATGGGTTTACATAAACTGTGTAGGGTGGGGTGCATATAATTTAAAGCTTGACTCTAGTTCGGTCACTGGATCGAAATCTCTAAAGCAATTTAATAGATTTGATATGTAATTTTAATTATGATCCGAGTTCATCGATTCGTTTATTAAATTGATCAAATATGGCTTCACCTTGATCTGGTACAATAATAATCTAATTCAAAATTAATATTAGTATTGTTTTTGAAAATTATATTATTCTTGAAAAATAAACAATTGTAGGTTTTTATTTAGGATTTATGTACTTTAAATGCTAAATCATGTTATATGTGTGCTTTTATTCCTTTTATTCTCTTCATTGACGACTATTCTTTCAACAATCACACGATGCGTTTTTGTTTATCTTTTTCAAGTCACAAACTAATTTTATAAAAAATACAATAAAATAAAAAAAAAGAATTGTTTCCGTTAAAAATGTTAAAAAAATAAAGAATAAATAAAACATACATATTTAGAATAAATTTTTAAAATAAAAATTCATATATATATAATAAATTTTTAAAAGAAAAATTCATATATATATATATATAAACATTAAAGAATACTAAGAAATCCAAGTGTCATGAAAAATCAAAGAATAAATCCAAGAATCTTGAAGCCTAAAAGATTTTAATGGATATTTAATATATAGAATTATAGATTTTATAATGATTTTAAATTTTATTATGTCTTGATTTAATATGAATTTTTGACCACTTCAAACTTGTTAGATGTAAAAGATTAGGATTTTGTTTCATGCCACTTAAGTTGTGTCTAGAGTAGGCATTTTTATTTTTATTTTTATTTTTTTCTTTCAACTTTGTTGTTTCTTTCCTGATTTAATTAGATTAATTTTGACCATTAATATATATATTTTTATTATGATTATTTGATTTAGTTTTTTTTAATAGCGATACATTTTGAATTTTTTTTTTAAAATTGGTATGTAAATTATAATCATAACATATTTTCTTATACATGTTGTGGTTAAAACTTATTTTACATCAAACTATACTTTTAAATGCATTCAATTTCTTCTTTGAAGAAATGGACGGATATCCAAATTCTTTCGGAACCGTTAAAGTTCAGATTTGGATCCACAATCGAAAAACTCCGATTTAAATTCATAAAGATCACACATTCATTAAATAAATTCTAGATTCCGAAACGTTATGATTGTATCCGAATTTCATCGTTTGACAGCCTTAAAACGCGTCCCAAAAACGCCTTTTGAAAGCTTTTTCCTTCTACAAAATTCCTACACCTCTCAAAAAGCAAAGGAACTAACAGTATTCCATCATTACCTCATAGGGGAAAGAAGCCACCCAGCAACCCTGCATAAATGGTCAAGAAAGAAGCAATACTACTAAATCAGACAAGAACAATGATTCATTAAGATATCAGGTCATGTGGTCACTATTGGGTCATTTGTAATTACATGTGATTAGACATAACCCAAAAAAAAAATTGATAAAATTATAAGTGTTTGGTTTTAGTAGATGGAGGTGTCAACTTCAAGCTCCACATTTTTTATTTTAAAAAATCAGGTTGATGCTTGATGTACAGATCCAATCAGTTAAATTTAACTGGGTTTAATCGATTTTAACCGAGTTAGTGTTGTCCAATTCAAATTTAATCATGATAGAAACAACTAACACTAGACATGGAGCTTAAAGTACGTTTGCTTTTTAGGTAATTTTTACCACTGTGGTTAAAAAAAATAAGTTTTTAAAATATGTGGCTATATGTGGTTAGTAAAATTTAGATATGTGTTTGGTAAAAATTATGGTTGAGATTTATGTTTAGTAAAAAATATGTATAAAATATTTGATTAGTTATGTTTATAAGTGTGATTGCGGTTGTTTTTTAAAGTGTTTTTTACTTGAAAATACATCAAAATAATTTTTTTTTAAATTCTTTTAGATATCAGTACATCAAATTGATTTGAAAATATAAAAAAAATATTAATTTGAAGTAAAGAAAAAAATAAAAAAAAATTCAAAAGCGTTTTTAAAATGCAAAAATAAATAACATTTTATGAAACTCAGTTAAAAAAGCATGTAAAAATTGCTTTAAAAAAATTATGTTTCAAACTCGATTTTTTAATAAGTCTTGTAGTATAAAATATAATTTGATATGATATCAAATACCTTAATGTATTTTCTGCACTGTAAACACACAAATTAAAGGTAAATAATCACATCCTTAGTGTTGTTCCTGCTTTATATATGATTTAATATCATTAAAAAAAAAATTGTATTTTACAAGGAAATGCACGAGAGACCTCTAAGTCCCTGCTGCCTGTTCTCTAAATAATTGTTTATTTATCAACTTTATATCATTAAGCACTCACACATGCTTAATGTTAGAGACTAGCTCATCGTATGCTTAAAAGAGGGCACGAGAGAGGCATGTGGGTCGAAGACCATTAAAATTTGAACCATGAAATCTATTTGTGCACGTTTTTTTTAGGATAATATAGTTATGCTTACTTAAAATCATTTAAGAAAGAAATTAGTTTTGATCGAGGAAATCTTTTATAATAATAATAATAATAATAATAATAATAATAATAATTGATATTCTTAAGTCTTTTCTATTTTAGTTTTTGAAATTCCTGAATGATAATAATAATTGATATTTACAATTGGAAATCCTTAGTGTTTTGAAAGGTTTAATGGTAAATTATTTCATCAATAATACCTCAATTATTATAAAAAAGAAAAAAAAAACCACTAGAGAAAGCGGAATCCACCAACACCTAAAGGCTAAAACCACGAACCTTCTTTATTCTCTCTCCCCCACTCTCGCATCAAGCTCACTGCTCCGTCACTGCTCACTGCGACCATTCATCCCACTCCCCTGTTGCTCCTCGTCTGCTTGCCAAGCCAGACAAAACCTTCTGCCTTGTTTTTTTTTTTTTTTTATGGGTAAATAATTGTGAAGGGTCTAAAGGGAGTGGCAATTTCCAATATTATTTAGCAGCACATTGCTCATAAAAATGAGGGGACTAATTAATAATGCAGTTGAAGAAAATATCGAGATCGGTGATCACAAGTCATAGGAATCATGAATTCAAGGACTCACTTAGGGGAATTTTCAATTTGAAAAAATCTTGCTTTGTCGCCTGTACCAATCAACCAGCTGGGATCGATGATAGGGGTCGTAAGTCAATAATACTAATCGCGATTATTCATACTTGATGTGATCGTATTGGGAGGAATCGCCAACTCCAAAAAAACAGTAGACTTACAAGATTACATGTATAGTGCTATAATTCCTTTTTAATATAGAAATATTCATTTCATTAATATGTGGGGTTATAAGATTGAGTCATATGATCGATCTCTTTTGACACGAGGCACTATTTTCATTATTTTTTGCTGTATTTTTTCCTTAATTATTAAGATTTTTCTTAAGTTTTGAGGAGTTAGGAACGAATCCAAAACATAATATAATAAAAACAATCATAATTTTTTATTTAATTATTAGATTTAGCAGAAATTTTATATAATAATTCCAAAAGCTTGTTTATATAATGGCAACTAACCCAAATTAGATTCGGAAGCTATTATCTGAAAAAAAATTCCTTATTGTTTTTTTTATTTTTTTCTATTTAGATTGCAATTTTCAATTTAATTAGAATTTTACTAATTAGAATATATATATTTTTTGTTTTTAAACAGCCTTGTAAGCTTCTAAAAGGTTATTAAATCTGTCCTAAGAGCATCCTATGCAATTTATTTGTAGTTCAATGGAACATTTATTAATCAAGTATTAAACCATATCTTGATAAATAAAAACAGTTGAAAAATGAAGGCCTGCTTATAAAACTACAAAAGCAAACGCAGTAATAGCTAGGAACTGATCATATCCATTGAGAATCGGCCAGAAACAAATATAAACATTACAGACAAAATGAAATGACAAATCAAAGAAGAAGACAAATAAAATCCTCCTCTGGACTTCAAACCTAAATTAAAACAAGCAAACAACATGCGTGCATAACAAAATAGCATGCACTGAGTAATTCAAAAGCAGAGGGCAAATATCTTACAGAACACAAAGATGCTTATGAACATATAAATATATATATATATCAAGGGAAATAACCCAAACTGACGCCAAATATCTTTGTTTGCCTTTTCACTTCAATTTTGTATTGAGCACCACCAGTACTAGCTTGATCTTCGGCCAGCGTAGAGAAAATGATTTTATCACCAACGCTGAGACGTTTGCTGGAAACAAATTTACGCCAATTCTTACAAAGAGCAGGTTTTGGGTGGCTTTTTTTGCGAATTACGCAGCGAAAATTCCACACTTCCCCACTCTGAGCATCCTGCACGTGAAAATCTATTGCATGGCCTCTTCCAAAGCATGGCAAAGACTTGAGACTCTTTGTTGGGACTGACAATCTTGTTCCAATGTCAGTCTTGGTTAGTAACTTCGAAAAGATTGCCATGAGTTACTTCGAGTTTCTCCCTGAAATTAACGTCCTAGTAACTAGTTTTGTAGTGCTTTGCCCCTCACTATTGCTTTTTCTCTCAACGAAGCTGGTTTTTAAACACAGATTTCGTGTGCCACACGGCTTGTGATTATTACACGTTTTAAAAAATTATTGCTAAGATTTATACTTGCCTTTTAACTTTTTAGATTAAAATAATTCTTTATTTTAATTAGGTAAACAGAATTATAAATCCTATCATCTTCTAGTTATACTAAACTTTCTAGTATATAACTAGTTTATTTCCCACGCTACTTTGTAGGTTATATTAAAATTTTGTTGTCAGAAAAAAAATATAATTGCTACACGTAACACTTTGATATTATTATTAAACCTATTATAGTGAATCAAACCTAAAAATTTTTACTCGACTCCTTATCCAGTTTGGATTTTAAATTAAATTATATATATATAAATTATTTTAATATGACTTAATCAATTTAATAAATATAAAAAAATTATCAAAGAACAAAAAAAGAACAAAGAAAAACAATTTGACTTTTAAGGAAAAATAGAAGCTAATATCTTTTTTATATATAAATACATCAAAGAGGTATTTGAGAAAGCGATAGAGATTGTTTTTTAAAGTGTTTTTCGCTTGAAAATGCATCAAAATAATATTTTTTTCTTTTATTTTTTAAAATTTATTTTTAACATCAGCACATTAAAATAATCTAAAAATACCAAAAACAATAATTTAAAGCAAAAAATTTAATTTTTTTTAACAAGCAGTTGAATCGCGCTCCCAAACACCTTCTAAGAAGATAACATATTAGATTGATTATGGTCAACCGATCGAAGTTAACTCGCTAAACTCGTGACTTGAGTTGTTGACTCCAATAGGTTCAGTAATATTTTTTATATTTTTAATTATATGATGTGAGAAAAGAAAATGAATTCAAGATCAATCTAATATTAAATGATAAAATTAAAAAAATAATAAAAAATTTATCAAAAACCCAATGTTGAAAGGTTTTTTTTTTTAAAAAAGGTTAGGCCAGGTGCTCTGGACTAAGAGGTCTAAAGTGTCAAAACCTTAAAAAAAAAAAAAAGCTCAGGTGCATGGGCCTGGGTTAAGCCTACATTCCTAGGCCATATTTGTTTTTATTTTTTATTTTTAAAACTGATAACATGTCGTCCGTTCCTTATTTATATATAAATTAAAAAAAACAAGCGATGTGTCATCTACTAGGTACACGACGTGTCACCTACTAATGCCCATCTCAAAATTTGACCCCCACTTTGGTGGTGGTAAGGGAATTGTGGGATAAGGGTTTTTGGGTTGAAAATTTATTTTTCAACTCATTTTTATTAAAAAAAAAAAAACACTTAATAAATACTATGAAAATCTTCCTAAATATCCTACTAACCTCAAAATATCAAAGAAAATCAAAATCGACCATGACCTAAAAACCAAAACGGAACGTGGCCTCAGTGGGATTGTTGCGGTGACTGCGCTTCCTATATTTTTTAGTTTTTGTTAATAGTAGTGCGATTGTTGCAGTGACTGCGCCTCCTAATTTTTTAGTTTTTGTTAATAGTAGTGGGATTGTTTTAGTGACTGCGCTACAACTTGCTATGTGGTGGTTATGGGCCTATTTTGTTTTCAAAAGTTAATTTTAACCCTTATATTGATGAATTATTTTAATTTGTCCATTTTAAAAGTTAAATTTGACCCTTATATTGAAGGATTCTTTCTTTCGGACCCATTAGAAATGTTGGTTATTTTATTTATAACCCCATATGTTTTAGTTTAACCCAAATTATATATCTTCATTTTGGCCCTTCTATATATTTATTATATCCTAACTCTGTCATTGCTTCATTCATTTTACGATTGTGTTTGATTTTAATATAAAATTATTCCTATAAATTCTAAAGAATTAATTAATATAAAATTATTTTAATTAAAGCTAAGATGTTATTTTACAATGATATTGAGAACAACTTGAACTCCATGATTTTAAAGCTCCAATAATGATTTATAGATATAAACACGACATGTACGCTCCATAATTTTACATCAATATGCATGCCAAGGACACTTCATATATACATACAAGATATGATATATTTTTTTTATAATAGTCAATTTTATTAATTATTACAAAAATCCTTCAAATATATAAAGTTCGATCTGCCTGGAAAGAATTTAAAGAAAGATATATATATAATAGAAAAGAGGTTTAAAAAAGAAAATAAAAATATAAAGCTACATTGTGATACTAGTGTGTCCACTTCATAATTTTAAATGAACTTGCCAAGGACACTGCAATTCCCTGGAAAATATTACTGAAAGTGAAAGATCCTTCGTAAAGGCGCTGCTGACTCGGATCCAATATCAACCGATGAAATGATACCGATGTCTTTGAAAATTTAAGCTCCTTTATATCTTTTCTTATTAATTCTAAAGAAGGGTCCCGACCAGCTGAACGAATTAATGTGTCTTCTTTAACTAGAAGACACTTCGTTGGCAATGACAATCTATTCCCAAAGTGAACCTAGTTAATTTAGTAACTTTAAATGCCATGAGAACTTCTTGAAGTATATATGTTCTTTGATCTCAGTTACTCAGCGTCCTAAAAATTGGGTTTTAAGCATTTGTGTTTAATTACATATTGATTTTATTACAAGTGAGATAGGTGAACTCATTATAATTAAGTAGTAAGAAGTTAAATATTAGAAGAATAAAATATTTATAATTCAAATTTTATCATTTTTATTTTTCAATATATATGTAAATATATAATCGATTGAGAATCTTGAGTTGACAGACTCTTTCCTTAATTTACTCTTGAAAATGAACGTATCCACCCATAATATATTCATGTCCATGAATGTATCCATGTTAATTCTATTATCTTGAAAAATGAACTTATTAGCAAGGTTAAAAATATCAATTTTTAGAGATAAGGTTTTACAAACATAACTTTTATACTTTAACACTTAAATTTTTTAATTCAATTAAAGATAAAAAATAATAAAATTTAAATTCTTAATTAAACGATCATTAAAGCTCTATATTATATTAAAAATCATCTAAATTCAAAATTTTAAATTATTAAATAAAGATTTAATAATAGTTTTATAGTCTAACAAATTTTCACGGAATTTGAATTTATACTTTTTTAACCCCTAACAGGTTGGACAAAAAGACTAAAAACCACTCAATCAAAATACTTCATTTGTTAAGTGAAATTCAAGAAATGGTTTTATACTTGTTTTTTCTAATTAATACCAACATGCACCACATTAATTATTTACGAGAAATTTCATTTAAGCTTTGTTGACTGAATTCAAACCCAACATTTAAATCCTATGATCTCTCTCTCTATATATATATATTACTCTCTTTTTTTATACTTATTAGTGGGATATAAGTTTTTTTTTAATTAACTCTGATGCTATGTTGAATTAAATAGGTTGTTAGAAAGTTTATTTCACTTGGATAAATATAAAAGATATAAAGTGTGTGTGTGTGTGTATTGAAAAAGGACATTGATCACCGAATCGATCATAGTGCGTATTTGCGTCGATCATACCTCAAAATTATTTAGTTGCATGCCTCAAACTATTATAATATTTGCATGCCGAGGCATGTATGCTGAACCCTAAAACCTTAACTATTCATAGAATTCAATGCATGTCTTGATTTCAGCAAGCCAACTTAAATAATTATGTTAATTAGCTAAAACGAGACTTATTATTTTGCTCTCTTGTCGTTAAACTCTTCTTTCTTAGCAACTTGGTGTCGTTGCCTTCTTGTTGATATATCTTCCAATATTTATGTCGTGTTCTAGCATATATATATATTCTGATTTACAAACAAACAAATTCCATATATATATATAGCTAGTAATGCTTTTATCGGGATGATTCGTTACGGTATAAGACAGTGGGACAAGAGTGACAGTGACAGATCTTTCAAAAGGAGAGTGCTGACTCAGAAAGAAGGGACCTTGCTTCCCCAACTGAATTAATTATGGAACATGGATACTTTTGTTTAGTTTTGCACAATCTAAGCTGCTTTACGTAACAAACTCTCTTTAGTTTATTAAATTTCAAACACAGAAACCATCCATGTATCTTCTTTAATTATTTATTATCGCCATGGATGTTTGGAGATTGAGTTGTATGTTGTCGTATGCAAACGGTGGTCCAGAGAAACCTTAGATATTCTTTGTCAGCGTTCATGTCCTTGGCCCCATTTTGCACACCAACCTTCCCCAGAAGATCTATTGCATTATAACAGGATTCGCTTTTGGAAAGAGGACGCTTTTTTTTTTTGTCGTGCTTGTTCTAGCGACATCGCTTGCATTATCACAAGAATAATTCAGTTTTAGCCACCAAAAACTCCGAATGAAATACCACTCAAGGGTGGCTACTGGCTAGTGGAGTACTATCAGGTTCTGTCCTTGTCTTGACTGTTGAGATTAACCCCACTATCCTCGAATAACCACGAAGTTCCCATTGTCTTCCTGGATTTTGGAATGCAAACACTATAGATAAAGTCATTCTACAGTGGGGTGTTCTGATTTAATGCAGATTTCAGCGTAGAACAATCACTTTACTATTCTATTGTGGGGAATTTGGAATGCCAAAAACAAACTCATTTTTTAAGATAAAGAGCTAGATTGGAACATTATCTTTGATCTCGTTCTTCATATGCTAGCACTTTGACTAAGAACTATGAATTATAATTTTATGTGCAGTAGAAATGATCTGGTAAGAGTCATGAAGGCATTCTACTCTAATCTAATTAATGTTTTTACCTTTGTTTTCCTGTCTTTTACTTTGCTATCTTTCTTTTTTTCTTGTTTAGAACTCTTTTTCTCTATCAACTAGATTGTCGTTAACTTATTAGTAATTTGGTTCTCTTTTAATAAAATCTCGATTATTAAAAGAAGAAGAAGAGAGTTTCCATTGTCTTCCTGGTACGTACTATAGCTAGACTCGCCACCTAGAGCCAATTGGAGCTAATTTGACCTTCCGAAGGAATCCTGAGCTATGGTATAGGATAGTCCTCTTTTATTATATAACTACTAGATTAAATTGAAATCACAATGAATCGAATTTGTTTTATTGAAGGAACAATTTGGTGTACAAATTGTTAGGTAAAACTTACATGAAAGAAGCTCTCATAATATTATATTGAATAAAGCTTTTTTCTCTTTCTGGACAGCATTTTGAATGAAACTTTAGTTGCAGAAAATGTTACTCTCTATATATATATTTTATAACGTTGCGTACGTGCTGTGGTGTAAAATTGTTGTAAAGTTTCCCTTACAGCCAGGAAATGCATAGCGTTGAATGGGCTGATATATTATTGATGACATGGGAACCAGCTGCATCCCTCTTCCAGTACGGCAGTACCCCTAGCTCGTCGTCGTTACCTGTGGAAAAACTACTGATAGAAACCTTTAGATTTCTTAATTGTATGCAACAACGTCAAATCAGTCCCTCTCTGTAATACTAGATCTGCGGTGGAGTTGGTGTTTGATCACCCATTTATAACCGACATGCTCATCTAGCTATACGTATTTTGTACAGATACAACGCATTTCCTTTTCCCATCTAATTAAAGCTGGCATGCAATCTTGAGAAAGTTAAGTGAAGATCACCTCACAACTTGTATTATGGAAAGGATGTCTCTTTTTTTCTTTCTTTATTTCTTTTTGTCGTTTACTTACAGTATGTATATAGTTTACTTAATATCTAGTTTACTTATCATTTATCATTTGTAATGTATTCCATTAATATTATTATACGCAACCCTAAAATACACGCGGGCGCGCGCACAAAAGATTATTGTTATTCTCTTCAAAATGCATTACTATTCAAACAAATAAATATTGCTCTGATTTTTTTCATTAATATAAATGTCCTGAGTATCTAGAGTAATTTGCATACATTTTAATTAATTTTATAAGTCATGAAGTTAATTATCATGTAAATTTCTAGTAGTCCTGAGATTTATGAAACTTAAACTGATAATTTTAAAAAAACCAAATTCAAAACCGGACTAGTTAAACTATACCATTAAAAATTATTGCTTTTCTATTTTTAACTTGGTGCTCATCTCTGCAATGGACTCTACAAACATAAACTCGCACATGGCTACACCGATTCTTTCTATTGCTGCAACGATTCCTTCCCCTGTTGACGTCCCTTCCTTTGTTGTAGCTCCTTCATTTGGTGGATATTAATTCTTTGGTGGTTTCCCTTCATCTGCTACCATGATTAATTCCTCTGTTGTTATTACCAACGCCTCTGTTATTGTCTTTCTGTCTCTCATGCTGTAGCCACCTCTGCTGTTGTTGTTCCTCAATCAAACACTCAACAAATAATCTTTTTAAAACTATCACGCATCAATTTTTTATACTGGAGAATGCAGATGAAACCTTACTTATTAGGCTAAAGAGTGTTACTTTTTTATTTTAATTGTCTGTATATTTATAAACACTGACTAAAAGATAGGTTGCAAATAAGTAGAAGTGTTAGTGGATATATTTCACATTAAATAAAGGGAAAATTATATTGATATTTCTATAGTTTAGTTATTTTTTTACTTTATCATAATAGTAAAAAAAATAAAAAAAATCGCAACCCTCACTTTCTCTCTGGCAAACAATACTACCTTCACCAAAAGAATCCATACTTTTCAATGATAACAGTGAGCTTCTTAAAGAGAAGACATGGTGCAATTGTGTAGCCAAACGGCAACTCCAAAATGATTCAGGTGCTGGACAAATCCACGTATCTTGACCATCAGACCATTGTCTGACAAAATTAAAAATGAAAATAAAAATAATAAGTTAGGGTTTTTAAAAAGATTCAATCAAGCTAGCTCCATGTAGCATCAGGACTTTTTCCAAGATTGGACCGAACAGCATCCATGTAGTTGCAGTTCCTCTTTCCGGTGAGAGGATCCGATCACCAGAGCGGTAGCTGACAGAGAGCAGAGTAGAAGTACAGGAAGTGACTAAAGAGAAAAACAAGTTGAACATAATTATTATTTTTTATTTACTTGAAACCTTACTTGGTCAAATCAAATTTAAGGGGAAAATGATGTAAACAGGTTGCAATGAATTACCGGTTCGCTTGAGGCCGTCAAGAAGTACAAAAATAATCGAAGTTTTTGAAGGGAAAAACGGGTTTTAAAATTAATTTGGAGTTTTTTAGGGTTTTGAAAAAAATAAGAATAATTAATTTACAATTTGCAACTACAAATAGAATAAAAACCAAAAATTAGCTTTTGATTTTAGTGAGATTTTGTGTTATTAAAGAGAGAAGAAATCAATTAGATTTTGAAATCAATTTCTTTTTCTTTCATGAATAACAAATTTTGGTGATCTATTTGTCTTTTCATTTAAATTTAAAATTTATTTTGATATTAGATTTAAATGGTAATTTTTAAAGAAAAAAATAGAAGTAAAGTGAGAAATAGATTAAATTATAACCGTGTAAGGGTAATTTTCTCTTATATAAATATAAAATAATATAAAATTTGGAAGGAAATAATAATAATAATAATAATAAAATATTTCCATTAAATTTGGTACAGGGCATGTGATTGTCTTTCTTTCTCGTTTCAATAGCAACACTAGTAAGAAAAACTTTTACCAAACACATCAAATACTTTTTACAAGCACCACAGTAAAAGAAAATCCTACAGCATTCCCAGACTATAATAATTGAAACGGCCACGTATCATTGAGATTGCCACGTACGCACTTCGGCTAGCAAAGCAGACCAAGCTGAGCAATATTGAATAATTCCACGCATCCCAAAATACGAATTTCTTGTTCTCATAATGATAATTAGATGAGAAAAAAATTAAAGAAATCTCTGCTGACAAACAATGGTCTCTCAGTAAGAAAATAGGGATATGTTTTTTTCTTTTTATTATTGCACACTGTAGACACAAGCTGTCCAGGATGTACAGATTGTACAGTGAGCTCAAGCTACGTGTCTAAGGTCCAGATAAATGGATAAAAGCTTTTGAATTAGCACCAACAATTGAAAATTAAACAATAGCCATCGTACAGGGAGGAACCGGAAGTCCTAGTTTGAATTTTTCCAACAGCCGTTATAACGTGCTGGTGCCATTTCCCAAATTTTAACTTGTATCCCCGCAAGATCTATACATCAGAAACTCAGTTCAGGTTGCGAAGTTCAAGGTCAAGGCACTGGATGATCAGTCCAAACATGTTGCTCTGCTAATCACAAGGACCTGTGTAGAATTTAGAGACACCAGTATCATTGCTGTTGGAGTGACGCTTGAATTATAGATGTAAGTGATGGATGAATTCGAGCTGTTCTCAAAGAGCGAGCTTCACTTCTCCCTTCTGCGTACTCCTCTCCTAGCGGCCACCTTGGCCGCAGATCATACTAATTCACACAGCAAACAAGTATTAGTCAAAGCTGTAACAAGACACCTTAAGCATACACAGCATAACTTTAACTAAATAAGTCAGACAAAAAAATGTCATCATCCAGGCTACTAATCAGGCACAAAGTGGTTCTCTTCTATTAATCTGCTCGTTAGAGAGGTATGACTACCATTAGGGCATGGTCTCAGCCATAATTCTCTTCCATTTATAAAATGATTATGTTGCTAAAAGAAATTTTAGATTTATTAGATAATTCCTAATGGAAACTTTGTGGCTTGAAATCCTTTCGATGGTTTATCCAAAGCGGGGTCCAAATGGAACTTTGATATGAGAGGGAGAAAAGATTGTCCTGGGTCATATATAAAGCATGAGCCCACTTCCGTAACTCTTTAACATATCCAGAGCTCAATCATATTCAACTATAAATAAAATATAAATTACTGCAGCACTTATGGATGCTGATTGTTTGGAAGTTAACTGACATATGATAACTACAAGATGGCGATGATGATTCGCCTCCAAATTTTTTGGACCAGTTCTAAGAAACATTGAAACAATGGTGTTACATTACTCAATTATGTGATAGGAAGAGAGTGATGAAACAAAACAAAAGTCAGTCATGAGTTTAAGAACAAACCATATAATCTTCATGTTCATCTGCAGGGGGTGGAGGATCAAATCTACCCATGCAGAAGTGTTCAATGCCAGTCCAAGCTACCATTACACCTATAGCGATGAAAAGCACCACCATCAGTTACTTTCTTCTTTGAGATGATAGTGTATTTGCAAACAATATTGATTGTCAACTTCTGGATCTACATAATTACAAAAACTGACTCTATGCTGGCTTTTAGTGCAGACCTATACATGCCAGACAACCTTAGATTGCTGCAAAGTTGGGTTTTTTATTCAAATTGAAGTTTCTCTTCATCTCTCAGCTACCAAAACGGAAAATTGACCTTATTGCAACAGTGAATACCGAAAGGAAGGTGGTGGGATTGAAGCTCTGAAAACATGACAAGTCAGAGATGACTCATTCTCACTAGAAAGCTGCCTTTTAACCCTTGCATATACTCATTATGGACATTCTTTCTAGAAGGGCTAAAGTTATTTGCCTTTAGGGGATGTATATCAAAATATATAGCACTTTTCATCAGCATGAAAAGAAAGGAAGAATCTAGGCCATTCAGGGGTTCCAAAAAATTACCTTTTAAAGGATAGTATCAAAATTAAATTGTCTTTAAATGACCCAATAACTAATCTTCCTTTTTGGCCCAAGGTCATGTTTTACCACACCGCAATCCATTTAAAAGTTTGAGCGTAAGATCAGAGATAAAACTTACCATTATCAGTACAAAGCTTTGGAGGAGGGCAAACAAGTTGAAGACTGTTCTTCTTCACAACATGATCAAGCCGAGCCCTGACATACTGATTTGATGCAACACCTCCAGAGACCACCTGCAGGAGGTGAGAATATAGATAGCTATCATCATCAATACAAGCCAGAAATTAATAGAAAGCATTAGTAAATCAATAGGTTGTGATGGAGCAAACAGAATTTTAAAATCGCAAGGCATGTCACCAAATGCTTTATTGAAGGCTCGATCTTCCTTGCCCATTCAATTGCCCGGTCACACCTTTCCTCTAAATGCAATACAGCAACTCGCTGCAAGAAACAGCCTTAGAGGGAGCGGAACAAACAAAAAGAGCGTGTTTATACTAGACTTCAATAAAGATTAAAAACAAAATTAACCAAAGGAAGGTAACCTGAAAAGAAGCTGCAATGTCAGCTCGGGACCTTCTATCTTGGCTACTTGCAGAAGAAATGGGAATTTCAGCATTGCTGCACATAATCTACACACACATCAATAGGCAGGAAAAAATGTATAAATTGGCTCATTGTTTGCATAGGCCATTATATCCACGTGGGGGAATAAGTTACCAGAGATAGTAGGAGTTTGGTGTTTTCTACATACATGTTTTTGGATTCAATTGCCAGCCTCACTTGGGTCTTCAAACCAGCATACGAGAAGTTGCAATCTTTATGCTGTTTCATTGGAGTCTGAACAAAAACAAATAAGGTACTTTGGAGAGAGCTAGAAAACAGAAAAATGATATTCATTTTACGCACTCTAGCAAACATGACAACAATGAGAAAATAAGTAAATGAACAAATAAAAAGTACGATAGATAACTAACTGAAAATTTTATTGATTCTGCATCACCCTCTCGAGCAAGTTCCTCTAGGGCTGGTCCACCACTCCTGCTCATGTCAAGACCAAGCCATTTTGCTGTCTTGTCATATGCCTCACCAATTGCATCATCAATTGTGGTCCCAAGTTGTATGTAGTGGCCAAGGTCATGAGCAAGGATAAGTAGATTGTGTCCTCCTGAGAAACAGAAGCAACTGAAATCAATGGTATGCTTGCAGCCACAACAACTCTCTTAGGTGGGACGCCCGAAGCTAAGCTAAAACTCATGGTATCATGATGTTGATACTCTCACACACACACACACAAAGCAATCAACTCAGTCAGTGCAAGTTTGGATTACATGTATGTTGGCTTCACTCTTGCTTGCAAACACCACTATCAGAATCCAGCTTAAACTTTTGATGAATAATATGATTGATTGATCAGCTTTAACTACATCAACTTAAGTCAGATGGGCCTCTGTTAATGAGCAGAATTGAGTCATTGATAATCACATGGCAATTACTTTGTGTTGCATGAACCTGCATGCTCACAGCTTTCAAATCACACAAATATGGCCTAATTTGACAACCAAGGGAAGAGCAAATCCAACCAAACCTACTCAAACAATATTTGCAATTCCATTGATTTTGAATGGGACTTTTTTGCCCTTGGTTCCTAAGATAAAATACCCAGCTTTCTAAGTATCAATCCAACCCATCCACTCACACACATGCTAACCTTAAAATTAAAACATTCAGCAGAGGAAAAGAAAGAATCAATAATCATATGATGGTCTTACCTGAAATAAGTAAGGCCATGAAAGGAAATTGCAACTCACGTTCAATTAACCTAGAATAAGAAACACAGGTGATGCAGATGAGCATTTTATAACTCAATTTTGAGTATGAATCAAAAGCATAGACATACAAGCTTCTTAATGTCCAGCGCAATATGGAAATAAACATGTTTTTAGTATGTTTTAGTACACATTGTTGTCTTGTGTGGCTTAGCTATTCTTTGCTCTTCATTCATTATATCATTTTTGCTTCCATACCTGGCTACTAGAGCATGAGCCTCCATATGGTGGATGCCAATGATTGGTAGATTGAAGCTACCAGCAAGTTTACGAGCTTTTCGTACACCAACTGCATCAGAATGCATAAAGAAATTGCCCTAAGGAGCTATTTTGTACTTGAAACAACAAAATTACGTAACAGTACAGAGGGATGCCAGAATATAGACCTCATAGCACAAGATAAAATCAAAAGACAAGTTATTTGTTCTCTCTTGCCCAAACATGAACTTCGACGAAAAAACCAAGTTGAAAGCCAAGCTACCATAACACTAGCAATATTAGTTAAGGTTCTTAGAACTAGAACAATGCTCTTGTCTAGCTATTTATGCAAATAAGCATACATTGACATATTCCATAAGCACTTCACGATAAGGCTTAAAAATAGAGCCATTTTTCAACCTGGTAGCACAGGTTTTTACAGGCAGAAATTCATCTGTACCCTGTATAAAGCAGAATAAGGCAGAAGACACTACACAGACAGAATTATCCAATGTTGTCTGAAAGTATAATTAAGTTTCTTTATCTAATTTGTACTGGGTTCAACAGTACTATACAATGGTGACAACAATTTACTCTCAATAAGATCAACAAGGGAAAAAATGAAACAGAAACATATGCTAATCAAATTACCGCGAAGACATAGGCTCAAACCAGGACCGATTGTAACAGCTACGGCAGATAGATTAGTTGCTGTTAAATTAGCTTTATCAAGTGCTTCCTGTACGACCTGTCAAATCACAAATGTGCACTCCCGCACAAACTCACATCCATTACAAAATTAAAAACATGCGTTACAAAAAAATAGACTAAATTTCCTAGTTAGAGATGATACCTGATCAATAACTTGGGAGTGTGCTTCTTCTGCCATTTTAGGAGCAACACCACCATATTTTGCAAGCAAATCTGCCTTCATTAAAGTTAAGATTTAAAAAATAAGGTAATGGAATCATACATTAATTACCCAAATACACAGATTCACAACTGATTTTTGTCAATTAAGTAAACAAAAGGTCCATTAATAGGCAAGATAAGCAAAAGCCTATAAAAAAATTACACTAAAGACATTAAACAAATACCTGAGAAGAAACAACTTGACTTAGAATCTCACCATTGCCCCTCACCTAAAAAAAGCGCCGAAACCCATTAAAATTAGCACAAAATCAGAAACAATAAATAGTTCAAGAAAGACACGATTGGCATACAACAGCAGCTGCAGTGTCATCACAGCTAGTTTCGATTCCAAGAACAACAAGATCATCCTTAGAAACCAAAGTTTCGAATTGGGGTTTTAGTGAAGTTGAAAGTCTTGAAGTGGAATGAGTGGATAGAGAATGGAGAGGTGACCATCTGGGGATTATTGGTTGGGGTTTAAGGGTTTTGAGACATGATGACAAGGAGTAAGGAATTGAGGGTTTCGGGTAGAACAGATTTAGGCGGGAAATTGTGGAAGATAGGGAAGACAACATTTTTTTAGAACCAGACACGGAAGCGAAGTGCAAAAGATTTTATAGCTGTTGTTCCGAGAAATAAAAAAAGAAGAAGAAAGAAAGACATTGCTATAACTATATGGAATACGGATTTTGAAAAAAATTATTTTGTATGAGTTTTAAAAACGTTTTTTTTTAAATTTTAAATTTTTTTATTTTTTTTATTAACTTCAAATTAATATATTTTTAATATTTTAAAATTATTTTAATATGCTGATATCAAAAATAATTTTTAAAAAATAAAAAAATATCATTAACATGTATTTTAACACAAAAAATTATTTAAAAAGCAATCATAATCATATTATCAAATAAATTATTACGATTGGTTGCTCTCTGGTATATAAAAAATAAGTATATTTAAAACAGAAAAGATAAGATAGAATAAAAAATAAAAAGAGATAATTATATTTGATAGTAGTATTAGTATATAAAATAAAATGATTTTATATTTGACTTGATTATAATAGATAAAATATAAAAAATATAAAAAAAATTATTTTATTTTTAATATATATTATTATCAAGCTTATATATTTGAAAAAAAATTATTGAAAAATATTGATTGAACTTGACCCGGTCAAAAAATCAGGTCATGAGTCTAAAACTTGTTAACTTTTTTGAAAAAAAAATGATCAAAACAAAATTACTTTGATTATTTTTTAAAAAGAAACCTAGTAGATAGGGTTGACCTTTTTGACTCATGACTTGAATCTTGTATCGAGTTAATTCTAGAGTCATGTTTTAAAACTACAATAACAATTATTTTTATTCATCGTTGACTCAGGTCAATCTATTTCAACTCTCACAACCAGTGACTTGGTTATTGCCCCGGTCAACTCTTAAATCAGTTTTTAAAAATATAATAAAAACAAATTTTATCATTTCATTGATTTAAATCGATTTAAATCATATTAACCCTTCCAAATCATTCATGACTCAAGCCTCGTCTTAAGTTCGTAATTAAATTTTAAAATTATAATAATAATAAATTTATTTTTATATTGATTCAAGGCTGAACTTACTCTCGGTCGACCCTTGTGTTTTAATTCAAGCTCAGCTTTTAAATGGTTGAGGAGTGAACAAATTTTAAATACAAGCTCAGCTTTTATACTTTCACTAAAACTCCTAACGAATCTTGCCTTGTTTCAGCCTTGAACGTCTGTCACAGCTCAGTTGCGTCGGATATAACACAGACTGCAGCTCTCAAAGCTGCCTTGAATTGTTCTGTTAGTAGTGATTGTAATACTAAAATCTTACAAATAACATCCATGAGCATATGAGATAACTCAAGTGGTAAATTCCAAAAAGTTCAGCTCCTAGCTAGCACCGAGATTTGGCAATAAAAACAACAATACTGAATCCTACCATCAACATCTGACATTCACTTTGAGCGACAAAATGCAAGATTTAAATATTTTAAACGCAAGAAGATAACGGGAAGCAATATTGAACTCGAAAATATTAGTCTTCTTTTACTTTCAATCATGAAAAGAGGTACAACAACACGCCTGGTGTGGAATACAAAATAATTATTACCAAAATTTTGTAGCAACCAGAGAACTAGAGTGACAAGAGAGATGTCTCACTTGAAGGTCAGTGTTCAGCAATTCCTCCGGTGATGCCTTTGAAAAGAGGGTGGAAAATTTTGTGTGATGGAATCTTGGGGCCACTTGCTCAAACTTTATGAGTTGAGAGCAAGCACTTATTAGCTTTGGAACATCTCAATAGGGAACTGTAACATCATTTTGAAATTTTTGCTGCCAGTTCCCTAACCAGCTTAGCAGCAACCATTCCAGTCATTCCATCAACAGTGTCACGTTGCGGATTGAATTCAACCACATCTGCTGCAACAACATCAGCTTGAAGGTTGTGGAGAATGTTGAGAACATCACGGAAAGAAAGACCACCAGGCTCAATATGAGATACACCAGGAGCAAAGGCAGGATCAAGGCAGTCCACATCAATTGAGATATACACACCTTTTACACCCTCCCCTAGTTTCTGTCCAAGAACAGACCATAAATAAAAACATGTTAAATCCCTAAACCAACTTTTACATGTATATGTCGTGTTTGAGGGGAGAGGGAGAGAGTGAGACCAGATTTTCCAACATCTGCCGATCCCTTGAGAAGGTTTGCATTTCATATTGCTCTACTCCAAACCGTTTGCCTTGCTCACGCCCTTCTTTTGTTATTGATCTGATTCCCACCTAAAGTCAGCATTCAAGCTCATCAATATAACATTAAGAAAATATCAGCTATCTTCACACCTCAAAATCTTGGGTGCAAACAATAGATACACTAGTAACTTTTGAAACAATGAGCCAAAAACATATCATTTCCCTCAACTTTAAGAACCTCTGATATTGCAATAACCAGAAGCTTTTGTAATACAATCACACTGGAAGGTTTAAAGGGATATCACCAATCTATACCTTTTGAATTGGGTATTTATCATATCATAATCAATTCTAGCTTCAAACATAAATTGCATGAACCAAGAAAGTTAACACCACAGCTTGAAAGTAGAAATATTTGCTAAATTAACCACAAAACATGAGACACAGAAAAGCATATTGAGACATACACACATACTTGCAAAAGCCGCCGAGCATAACCACCTTCCATGATTCGGGCAAACGAAGAAGCATGGGAATACTTATTTCCTTCAAAGCAATGATAGATGTCAGGATGGGCATCTAGATGAAGAATATCTACAGGTCCCCCAAGCTTCTCAGAGACAGCTCTTACCACAGGAAAAGATATTGAGTGGTCACCACCTAAGACTAACGGGTGCAATGGGTCCTGAAAGAGTTCATCAAACAAGTTGAAAACCTTCAGTTTCTTAGCTTCTGACATTCATTCAGAAAAAAACTTCTTAAAATTCCTAAAAATTCCCACTTATCAGAATCACTGATACCATACAAATTAAACGTGGAAAACAGAAATTAACTCGATTCTCGGAACAGATGCTGAACTGCAAAATTAGAAAATAGTATATGGTAATAAAAAAAAGGATAATTACAAAAACCCTCGTAGTTTGATCTGAACTTTACTTTTCCTCCATGCTTTTATAAATTATATATTTTTATAAATTACATTTTCCATCCTAGATCAAACAAAAGAATGTTATTAAAAAAAATCAAACAAAATGCAATGTCCAGGATGTAAAATGTTATTAAAAACAAGAGATTTTGTAATTATCCCAAAGATAAAAGCAATCACCTCTTCCATTACTAGCTTGACCGATTCACTAATAACATTCATCAGTCTATCATCATCCACACCACAATCTCGTATTTCTTGAACCGGAACATCACCAACATCAGTTAGCACCCGCGGATCGTTTAATTCTTTACCTGCGAGCAGCCAAGCTTCCTATCTCAGCATTAATCAATTTTAACATCATCAATCAAATCGGACCCCTTCAAAAACAATCCAACAATAAGCAGAATAAAACAAAAAGAGAGAGACTGTTCTCACAACCTTCTTCGGTGCTCGAATTCGTGCTGCCACACCAAATGGCCTCTCTAATACGCGGAGGAGCAAACGCCGGTCCTTGAAGAAACGATGAATTATGTCCCAAAGGAACTCCAAGAAGCGTTGCAGATGCTTTAACACCTCCTAATGCGCGTAAGAGTTCTCCCTGTGAGAACAAACGAACGTATAAAATAATTAAAAGTTATTTAATTGCAATTAAGATAATTATAATTATACCTTAAGCTTAGCGCGCTCACGAATAAGCGTGAGAGAAGCATCGATGACCCGATTTTGGCCTTTTTCTAGCAATTCGGGAGGGATATTTGCAGCTTTCAGCTTTGACAAGTAATGGATTCCTCTCATATCTGCAAAAACAAAAACTAAAATTTAATCACTTAAACCGATTCTCATACAAATCATAATTTAAATCCAAAGATTAATTAACAAAATCTTGATCATCAAAATTCTAGCACGATTTCAATTACTCCAGCAGTAAAAGAAAAAGAAGGCGATGGTTTTTGTTTACCGATAGGAAACAGTGATTAGCAGAAGAATCAGCAAAGGGATTTGGGGAGTTGGCGCTTATAAGGAGAAATGGCCGTTCAGAATTCCTATGCTGGAGTATGATCTGGTTTTTTTTTAATAATAATTATAATAAATAGGTAATGCGGGTTGGTGCGATATTGGATTTATTTTATTATATAATATGGTTCAGAATGAATGTTTGATTTTTTTTTTTTTATTCACGTGGGTTGTCCGGGCCAGCTTACACGCACCACGACTATTCCCCACGGCCCACTGGACATCCTGCAAGCCCAGGAGCAGGTAAGTCACCGCGGGGGTGACAGGCGTGCACATAGAAGGTCGAACCCAGAAGAGGGGGCGGAACAAGTCCACGATAGACCACAGCAGTTAAACCCTCATGTACTGGGTACACATGAGGGCTCGAACCAGGACACTCAGGCAGTGCAAAGCCTGCCAAGGCCACTGAGCTACAAGCCCCCTGTGTATGAATGTTTGATTTTGCTATAACGGGTCGAGTTTATGAATTGAAAAGACTCTATCATCCTTGGCAAGAACGGGCACTTCTCTTATTGATTTTTCAAGTAACAAGTGATTGGCTAACAGTGGATGCATAGTGTGTGTTTTAATGGGAAGTAGTTTATGTTTTTTTTTAAATAAAAAATATGTTTTTTAATTTTTGAAGGTGTGGTTATGATCTATTTAATCAATAATTTAATATGTTAAAAGGTTAATTATCACAAACCATTTTATTATTCTGTTCTTATTTCGTATGTTTTTACATGGACGATACAATAAATTTATTTATTTATGTTATTCAAATAATACGTAATGTATTTTGAGTATTATTTATATGATGATAAAAATTAAATTTTATTTTAAAAAATTTATAATGCTGAGTAGCTAACATTTTGTAAAATCTACATTTATTTTTGAATATTTTTTATAGTTTTTGGTAAAGGTAATTTAAAAAAACATTAACATAATAATTAAAGGAAAAAAAAAGATAGAGTGCAACTATAAAGGAGATTTGGTTTTCCAATATAAAGTTAAAATTTGATTTATGTTGACAAGGAAAAGAATATTGGATAAAAGATACTTACGGGCGGGCATCCAATGTGGAAAATAAATAAATAAACAAACATACAAGCTTTACTGAAATGAAGGGTAGATTTGTCTATTGAACTGAAAAAGGAGCGGTCCTGGAGGAAAGTCATGCAAGGACAAAAGACAGGAAGAGTGATGACGTCTGTCGTCAATTATGGTGATTTGCCGAGTCACGAGGCAAATCGACGAACTTATCATCCCAAAAGTGGGAACTGACGTCACTTACTTCCAGGTGCATTTTTGTGTCCTTGCGAATACATGTAATGTTTGAGAAAGTTTTGAAAGCATGCTTTTTAAAAATTAAATTAATTTTTTATATATATTTTTATTATTTTATATTCTAATATTAAAAATATTTTTTTAATACATTTTAATAAAAAAAAATATTCTTAAATACCCTTTAAATTATGCCACTACAATCATCATGCATCTTTATGGGTTGCCAAAAATTCTCGCGTAGCTGTTTTTTTTTTTTTAAATTAGCACAGTAAAATATTGGTAAAGCAAGAATATTAAATTATTCATAATTCGGATGAATTTTTTCTTATTCGATTTCCATTTGAGCTATAAATGAAAAGAAATATAATTCTAAGGCCCAATAATCGGAAATGGTATGAGTGTTTTTGAAGTTTTAGTTGATTTTGTTTTGGTTCGTGAAAGTGCTAGATTTGAACTTAATAGTCTTATAATTCTGGTTATTTGTGTATTTTTATGGATGGATTTTTCTACCTGTGCTCGAAGCATGTTCTTTTGACGAGTCAAATGTTGTTCCATGCTGTGACTTGCCTTTGTCTGAATCATGTTGATTATTATAGCATATGCACATGTTGGGAATGTATGCCATATTTGGAGTTTTGATATTCGCTAACTATAAGATATGTACATAGGATATGCATTGCAAGCACATGATATACATAGAGCTCGAATCTTCAGTTTACTCGGCAAGTTTGTACTGGGATTCACATTAGTTAAGTGAGTCATTGCAAGCTCATAATATATCTAAAGTTTGAATCTCCACTCCATGCCGCAAGTTTCTAATGAGGATTGACTTTAGTCAAGTGAGTTGTTGCGTTTTAGGATGGACTGACAAGTGAGTTATTGAAAATCGGCTTGTTTTCAAGGGTGGACTGACTTTGAAAATTCTTCTATAGATGGCATTATGTGATTCTAAGAGCTTTTTCTTTGATAATAAGGGATTTTTGGATGGATGCTTGGTGGTCTTTTCTTCTTCTTTCACTCACTTCTACTTTTTTGTCAGCTTTAGTTTTGCTACCAAACTCGAGCTAATATTTTTTTTTCCCTCCAAACTAGCTATTAAAATCCTTAAATTTAAGTTGTGCCGGAATAAGGTCCTGCAATCAGATTGAGTATTCAAGAACTGAGCCGATATCAGATCTTTCGTGCATCATTAGGATCCATAATTTAAGTAGTTCTCTAACAGTATTAAGGTTTTTAGTTGGTGTCCTGTGTCTAGGCTCCTGATCTTTGGGCTCAACTGTCGAGCATAGAAGGTTTTCCTTCTAATCAATTTGTTATTGGGATTTGCCTCCGATCAATCTGGGTTTTGGTAAGAGTTTTAGTTACAACTCCCACCACATACAATCTTTTATTTAAAGAAAATGTGATTGTGTGTGGTAGACTGGCATTCCTGACTCTCTTGTCCTGTTGGGGTCATGTTGATATACACCTCATGACATCTTTGGCTTCTTCAATCCGTGGATACTAGCTGCTTATACTTCTACGGGTTTCACCCTTTAAAGTTTCATTAACAATGTTTGGGGTATCATCTTGTGAATTTGGAGTGTTGTAAGCAACGAGAAGCAAGATTCTGTTTTCTTGAATCTATTTATTAAACATTTTTGTCATTTCACATAAACTCTTTGGTGTGATGTGATATGTGATCACCGCTCACAAGATTGCCCTTGCATTATGTGCAAACATAGCATTCTTCATTCAGTTTGCTCAATGGCATGAGCCAGAGTTTTGTTAATTTGGACTTATTTTAGGCTTATTTTGGATTTAGCATGTGTTACTGGGAATTGCTTGGGTTCTGCTTTCTTGCCTCGCTGATAGTCTTGGATATTATCCACGCTTTTGTGGGAATTTGCAGGTTGTGCCACACTGGTGTATTTTCAGAAAGAATTCTCCTAGACTATCCATCCGTTGAAAGTAGATATGCAACCCACTGGGTTGAAAGATAATCAACCCCGTGAGAACAAACGTCAGAAGGTCCACCCTCAACCCGTGGAAGATTCTGCAAATCAAAATCCAGAAGCTGGGGAAGCCTTGATATGCAAAATATTTACCAACATCTCCTCTCTGAAGTCAGCATACATTCAGCTCCAAGCTGCTCATACTCCCTATGATCCTGATAAAATACAAGCTTCTGACAAAGTTGTAATTTCTGAAAAATCTATCCGAGAGCAAGCATATCTGCAGGGAAAATAACCCCAAACCAATATTTGTTTCTCCTCAGGACTCTCGGTTAGCTGCAGAGATCCAAGAACAACTGAGCCTGCTCAAAACATACGAGGTCATGGTGAAAAATTCCAATCTGAAATCCAGAATAAAGATTCTGAGATCCTTCAGTTTGAGCAGATGATTAAGGAAGCAAGCCAGAAACGAGCAAAACTGGAAAAGAATCTTAAGCTCAGGGGTTTGTCAACCAAAGAATCAGAGGGTTCTGGAGATGAAAATGACTTTTATTCTGTGGATCTGACCCCAGAGCTCTTCACATCAGCCATAGAAACTGCATTCAAAGCCATTCATAATTTTTCTAAACCATTGATCAATATGATGAAAGCAGCTGGGTGGGATCTTGATGCCGCAGCTAACTCCATTGAATCCAACGTTGTTTATGCAAAGAGAGCTCACCAATAGTATACATTTGAGTCTCATATATCTCAAAGAATGTTCAGTGGGTTTCATCACGAGAACTTCTCAATTAAAGCAGACAGCGGGGCAGTTTCAAAGGAGAGTTTCTTTCATCAATTTCTTGCTTCGAGGGAAATGGATCCTTTAGACATGCTATGTCAGAACCCAAATTCTGTTTTTGGGAAATTTTGCACGAGCAAGTACCTGGTGGTGGTTCACCCAAAGTTGGAGGCTTCATTCTTTGGAAATTTAGATCAGCGAAACTATATTAAATGGGGAGGGCATCCAAGAACGCCCTTCTACCAGGCCTTCTTGAAACTGGCCAAGTCGATCTGGCTTTCTCACAGGCTTGCTTATTCCTTTGACTCAAATGTCAAGGTCTTCCAAGTCACGAGAGGGAGTGAGTTCTCATTGGTTTATATGGAAATTAAGTGTTGTAAAAAATCTGATATTGGATGAAAATGATCCAAAACCTAGGGCTGGCCTAATGGTTATGCCTGGTTTTTGGATAGGAAGCAGTGTGATTCAGAGACGTGTTTATCTCTTCGATGTGAAGTTTGCTGAATGATTATCGATGAGGTGATTATCCCACGTCGGTTAGGAAATGAGGGTCTTGGTTGCTTATATCATATCAAAAACACATGTTTTATTGCGAGACGCCTTTTAAGAGATATAACTCACTGAAAGTCATGTGAGACAATACTTCATGGTGGGCCTACCACGCTACGGATATGAACACACCTCATCAGTTTGGCGTTGTCTGTGAGAACGAGTCATGTGTTCTATCCAAGCCCCTCATCTGAGGGGTTCTGATGAGGCCATTATCCCACATCGATTAGGAGACGAGGGCCTTGGTTGCTTATATGGCACCAATAACACCTCTCTCATTGCGAGACACCTTTTAAGGGACAAATTAAACTCACTAGAAGCCATGTGAGACAATACCTCATGGTGGGCTTACCATGTCGCGAATATGGACACACCTCATCAATTACCAAACATGAACAAATATTTATTGTATTATGTCGTAATCTATGTACTTGTATTTCTCGTTGAATGTTGCGGATATGAACACATCTCATCAATTGGCGCCATCTATAAAAACAAGTCATGTGCTCTATCCAAGCCCCTCGTCTGGGGGCTCTGATGAGGCCATTATCCCATATTGGTTAGGAGACAAGGGCTTTGGTTACTTATATGGCACTAAAAACACCTCTTTCATTGGGAGATATCTTTTAAAGAACAAAACTTACTGAAAGCCATGTGAGATGATAATATCTCGTGGTGGGCTTACTATGCTGCGGATATAAACACACCTTATCAATTACCAAACTCGAACAGATATTTGTTGTATTGTTTATGTGGTGTGTTTCATTGTATTATGTCATAATCTATGTAATTGTATGAGATTAGATGAGCTTTCATATCCTCACTGCCCCTCACTCTGTCTCCGTGTCATGATCAGTAAATTGTTATGAGAAAACCAGGGCTATTTACTTGTGTGTATTGCTTGGAATTGTGGTATCATCTCTGGGATGGATCGAGGAAAATGTAAGACAATCCTATTAATGGAAAACAAGTATAAGATGTGCTCGAGGATCCGCAGGAGAATAAAAAAAGTGGATTTGATTGAGCTTGTGGTTGATTCTTGCCGAAAGATTACTCATCCTCAGGAGCACATGGTTTGCGAGGTATCGTCACCATTGAACACGACTTTAAGACCCTACATTATTAAAATGCTTTTGAATTTCCTGGAAGACCTAGTCTATGATTCTTGTTGGCAATAAATAATAGCTAGTGCCATGTTTATAGACAGGCCGCCGCGGGCATCGCCGAATCCTCTCTAGTACAACTGATCCAACGGCAGGGATCAGATAATCAGTTGATCCTACTATTTCTGGCCATTCCAAGTGAAAAGTTTACGTGATTTATCAATGCGTTACATGGAAGGGATCATCATATGGCCTCTTCTGTCAAATTGATCCAATTTTCTGAATCAGTAAGTAACTTAAAAGACCCTGAAACATTGACCAACAAGATGAACGTGCTCCTTCCCGAGAAACCGTGCCAGTGTTTTATGGTTAAATTAAGGTTTAGATAACCATTTATCTTTGTATTAAGTTTTGTTTTCTAAGAAACTCTTGATGATGCAGGTTTAGTGTTAATGATTTGACCGACCCAGAGAAGTATAATCCTCTTTTCTATTAGGCTTTCTTCAAGGACCAATTGAGTATAATTTGGGTTTAATACAAGTAACGTGTACGTAATTAAATCAAGTAGATGAAGTTCTAGCATGTGACAGCCTCTTTATATACACACATTACCTCATCCTAATGTCCTCAACTCAGTGTCTGACATATTTCCTTTCCCTCTCAATTCTACAACCTTCAACATTAATGGCTCGTCTCAGTCTTTTCATACTGCTTCTACTACTCTCTCTAGTTTGCATTACGGGCGCGGAGAAACCAGCTAGGTTTCCAAGACGCTCCCGGTCTCGGGCCTACATCGAAAACGCATGCACTAAGACCCTTTATCCATCCCTGTGCATCCAATACCTATCAGTCTCTGCAAACTCAATGACAATACAAACTCCACAGCAACTAGCCCAAGCTGCCTTATCCGTGAGCCTATACAAGGCCCTCCAAACAAGAACATTCATGTTGAAAGTGGTTAAGGAGCTCAAGGCAAGGAAATCCAGGGATTACCAATCAGTGAAAGACTGCTTAGATCAAATTGGTAATAGCGTGGATCAACTTAGTCAATCAGTTGGAGAGCTCCATCGCTTGGAACGCCCAGATGCTGAAGGAGGTGATAACGTCTTTTGGCACATAAGTAATGTTGAAACTTTTGTAAGCTCTGCCATGACTGATGCTAGCACTTGTTTGGATGGGTTTCCGGGGAGGAATATGGACAAGTCAAGGGCCATGATTAAGGCCAAGGTTTTGAACGTGGCTCAGACTGCTAGCAATGCATTAGCCTTGTTTCACCGGTATGCTGCAAAGTACAAGCCATAAGTCTAGATGTAATTAAGCTTTGCTTATGTTTCTGGATCAAACTTTGTAGTTCAACATTTCTTATTGTGTAATATAGATGTATGCACGAAAGTGTTCAAAGAAGGCATTTGTGAGTGTGAGTTCTGTGAATTTCTTGTAAAGTTATATACAAAGTGAAAGTAAAACAAATTACATTCAAGAATCAGTAATAACTGAATAGCAATCCCATCCTTTTGCATAAGCTGTGGAAATATTTTTTCCTACATCCAACGCAGTTGATGAATTTTAACCCACCCCCCGGATTTATCTAAACCTTTGACCTAACTAGTCCGTCGCAATAAATCCATCCAGAACTCTCTTCAAATGTATATATGGGCCTGTGATGATCAAACCATTAGCCGAGAATTAAAACCATTAGCCTAGAAATAAGCATCATCAGATTTTATTGCTTAAAATGAATTTTTATATACATATTTTTAAATTATTCATGTTAATATAAAAATAATAATTTTTTAAAAAATAAAAAATATTATTTTAATATATTTTCGAATAAAAATACTTTGAAAAACAATCATTAAACACAAATTTAATTAGAAAATTAAGTCTATCCAATATTAATTATATAGGTATCTTATTTAGATTGTTAGCTATAAGCTAATGGTGCCATAAAACAACGGTTCTCAAACTTAGTAAAGACCTAAACAAAACTTGAAGCGATGGCATGAAGATCATAAAGCAAGTTAGATCTTAAGCAAGGATTTTACATGCTTTAAGGAGCTAGAAGCAATACCTCAATTAACATATTTGGCTAGATATCATATGGAAATAAAATAAAGGTCATGAGAAGGGATTGTTTTTATATTGTAATCTCTCAATTGACCTAGCATATATATTCTCCACATGAATTATTTAAATTGTTGGAAAATTAATTTGTTAATTAAGAAAACAATAATATAAAATACAAATATAATACTTGATCACCTTGTCAACCAATCCGTTGTAGTCTAGCTGGTTAGGATACTCGGCTCTCACCCGAGAGACCCGGGTTCAAGTCCCGGCAACGGAATTTTTGAGTTCCATTTTCACCCTCTGAGCGGGTGCACGGAATGAATGTTTGCATATAACCGTACCAGATCTTTCAGCACCTTTAAAATAAAATCCAAATGATATAAACCCTAGAAACATTTTATCACCTTTTTAACTAACCAGTGTACAACAAATATTTGCACAACGTACAACCACTCGCTATAGACCATTTTTTTTTACAGGTATTTGTAAAACACCCTCTCCATTTTGGATCAAAGACAGTGTTAAATAAATCCAGGCGGGAATTCAATCGTTCCTTTCTCTTCCCTCTCTTCCATATCAAAAAAGACTGCCGCAACCGGAGAAGTTCCGACTCTTCTTTAAAATGCCGGTATCGGAATCAGTGGATGAAGACGATGAGCACGATTCCAAAGATACAGTTCTCCAAAAATACTTCTTACAGGAATGGAAACTTGTCAAATCCCTCCTTGACGACATCGTTTCCAATCAAAAAGTCTCCGATCTCTCCTCCGTCCACAAGATCCGCTCCATTGTACTACTCTCCGCTTCCTCTCCAACTTTTGTAGTTGTTTCTTTTTGTAATTTTTATTATAATATTTTTTATGCAGATGGATAAGTATCAGCAGCAGGGTGAGCTATTGGAGCCGTACCTGGAGAGTATAGTTTCTCCATTAATGCAAATTATTCGTACTCGAACGATCGAATTAGGTTTTGAATCGGATGAAATTCTTGAAATAATAAAGCCGATCTGTATTATTATTTACACATTAGTTACCGTTTGCGGTTACAAGGCGGTTATTAAGTTTTTTCCACATCAAGTTTCGGATTTAGAGCTTGCGGTTTCTCTGTTAGAGAAATGCCATGGCGCGAATGCTGTTACCTCGTTGAGGCAGGAAAGTAAGGGAGAGATGGAGGCGAAATGTGTGATGCTTTTGTGGCTTTCTATTCTTGTTCTGGTTCCGTTTGATATTTCTTCTGTTGATACTAGTATTGCCAGTAGTAACGAGCTAGGTGAACTTGAGTTAGCTCCTCTTGTTTTGAAGATTTTGAAGTTTTCTAAAGATTATCTTTCGAATGCTGGTCCTATGCGGACTATATCTGGATTAGTGCTCTCTAAGCTTATTTCGCGTCCTGATATGCCAATGGCCTTTACCAGGTTTTAACATTGCTCTTGTTGGTGTCTATTTTGAAGCATTGTTGGATAAGCATGGTTGAATATCTGTATTTTGTTTTTATTTTTCAGCTTTATTGAATGGACACATGAAGTTTTATCTTCTGGCACAGATGATTTCTCGTCTCACTTTCAGTTATTGGGTGCCGTGGAGGCATTGGCTGCCATTTTCAAGGTTTGCTTTTGTTGATTTTGTCATATTGTTATGATGCAAATAAGTTTTGCATGGGAAATGGATGATGCCTTTTGTTTGTATTCTTTCTTGTGTGCATTTCTCTTTGCCTTGTTTAATTTATAGTTTTCTCATATACTATTTGTTGTGGTCAGGCTGGTGGTCGCAAAGGGTTAATGGGTGTGGTTTCCACTGTTTGGACTGATGTGTCATTGCTGGAAAAGTCCGGTACTGCTGCTCATAGTCCTTTGCTTCGCAAGTATTTGGTGAAGTTAACACAACGGATAGGTCTTACTTGCCTCCCTCCTCGTTCACCAGCCTGGTGTTATGTGGTTAGTATTGCTAAATATTTATGGACATCCTGGTTTAAACTTCAAGGTTTTGACAAATATATGGCCTTGGGAGCTGCTAACTATCTTCAGGAAAATTTTAAAACATGTTCTAGTTTGAAAGTTTCTTTTACGAATCTTTTGCTTACAAGGGACTTTGCATTTTAGTACCAAGTTCAGAATAAAAGTACAATTTTAACATGTGCATAATTAATTAGAATCTTCCTTCTGGTTTCTGTGCAATAAATGTAAGAAACTACTCTTTCAACATCAATATCGACATGTCCCATGGCCAGCGATTATCTCTGTGCCTTTCATATGATCTCAGTACATTGGCTGTTCAGCTTGTAACATGACTCGTGTATCTTGTGGAAATTGAAGTTTGCAGGGTGCCAAGCCATCCTGTGTGTCACTTGTCATGCTTTTTTGTTATGTCAGGTGGACAAGACCGCTTTGCATTTCCAAAGTGGGAATTAATGATAAACTAAGGACAGATTTGAGGCTTTTTTTCCTTGCAAAATGCCGAGGCCATTATCCCTAAACATTATC